>Ga0307512_10000037_pt1 | contig 137688 bp, 121 predicted proteins | sample 14_EM_MG_FD_200267 | JGI IMG/M metagenome (GOLD analysis project Ga0307512, IMG submission 200267) | Populus trichocarpa ectomycorrhiza microbial communities from riparian zone in the Pacific Northwest, United States - 14_EM | ecosystem: Host-associated > Plants > Roots > Unclassified... | reverse complement strand
CTCTATGTGACCAGCCACTGTGTCTCAATGATGAAAGGAATTGTTTTGTTCAGTTCCATCAGCTGTAAAGGGGTGGGGTGGGTGGTGGTGCAGGGAGAGGGGGTAGGGTGGTAGCTGGAGGGGGTGGATTTTGGAGGGATAGCTGTGTTGACAAAGCCACACTTGATGTAATTTACAATTTGTTTAGATAGAAAGTTATATTTGCTACTAGAGAAGACTTTATTAAAAGGAGAGACTCTGGTGGTTTTTTTTGGGGTGTGGTCGTAGTGGTTGCGTGGGCGGACCGTATGGTCCGAGAACCAGTTACGATCCAGGGGATAGGTCACATTCACTGGATACTACTATAAGTTGAAAATTCTGAACTATTCTTCCTAATACCTGTCTGCTGATCTTTATTCCTGGTTATCTTGTTTGTCCACTTGCTGTTCTTACTATTAGAGCAATATCCCATGAATATATAGACAACTGCCGATCAATTTTCTTTCTCTTTCATATCAACATGTGAATCACTTGTTTGCTTCATGTGACTTTTCTTCCCTTCATCTGCATTTGGATAACCTGGCTCCTCTTTGTGTACCATCTCATCCTTGGTATGTTGCACATTGCCTCCTACATCTATGAGTTCATTACATTGATCGTTATTGAAATTTTTCCAAGCAATGTTAATTGTAAGTTGTAATGACCTCTTTGACTGCCAGGTCAGTTCCAGTGAGAGATGAGATAGTGTTTAAATGCATTTATCAAGTTAGAATCATCTGCACAGCTGAATACTGGGATGACAATGGTTTCTAGAAGTGGCATTTGGCATTCTTCCATTGTGGATGTAAGGGCTAAAGATCCAATACACAGCCTTGAAAATTGCAAATGATTGGTTAGGAAGTTGGTGCCATATCTGTCATTCCTACTGGCCACACATCCAGGGGAATTTGACTTGGATATGCCAGTGGTGTGGCAATTAGAACTAGCAGCAGTGGTAGTGAATGAACTGTATTCAGTTGATATTGTGATATGTACTGTGATAGCACTTTGAAGACTGGATGGTTGTTTAGGTGGTAAATTGAATGGTTGAGTCTTCTCTCTTAAATTTCTGCCATATCAGCTATCTCTCATATTCCATTCCCTGCAACCCCTTCAAAACTACTGGTACATTAATCACTAATCGTCACAATCTTGCCACCATGATCAATTTCCTTTCTTTGTCTTCACATAGATTCATTCCATTTTTAATATATAGATGCAGTGCTTCTGGTCTTGTGTTTTCTTGCCACAGTATATGGTGGGTACCAGTTGTCACATGTCATCACAACTGCACAGTACATGCCTGTTGCTATGGCATTAGATTGAAGGGTGTAACTCGGTATGAGATCTGTTTTGTATGTTGGTGAACCACATCTCACAGTCTAGCGGGTGTATGTGATTGGTGTCTATATTGTTTATCGGTTACACATACTGATTGCAACGGTTCTGTCATCGGACTGTTTATAACTCAGCGCTTCGAAGAAAACCTTGAACTGACCAGTTCTTTCCGGGTTTGTGCTAAACGGTTCCCTCAATTCAGTCCATGAATATGCATCACAAAATTCAGTGTCTGATATGTAAAGTATGCAGCTTCGGACGGCGCATCTTTTGGTGGTCTCCAATTTTTGATATCTTCAAAACTCAGCAAGCGGCTTTGAAATTTTTGTCATTTTTGGCCCCAAAAACGAGGTTTTTAGGCTACCACTTGCTGAGATTTGAAGATATCCGAAATCGGGGACTGCCAAAAGCTGCATCGTGCCGAGCTGCATATTTTACTTACCAAACACTAATCTCTCTGATGAATATTTGTGACCTTAATGCGATGGTTAACTTAAAAATTCGTCGATTTTTGATTGGGTCAGGCTGTTGCCAGGCAGACCTATAAAACTAGCCCGGCCCAAAACTGGAACCGTTGCTAACACTAGTTACACAGTTGAGTTATATATCTATTTTCCTTATATTTACACCATTGGAATAGTAAGTGCCTGTTGTTTGTGATTCAATCTGATATAGGGTAGGTTCCATTCTGAATATGTATGTTGTGCTTCCAGGCTTGACAAAATTCGGCATTCAAGTAGTGATATAGTTCATAAGACCTTCTTTACTGCTCGTATTACCTGCCATAGTTGCACTGCTTCCAGCACGAGTATCTTTGATCCCAGTGTCACTTCATATCAACCAGATTCTATACTGTAGGGTCAATTCCAGCATTCTGTTTGCCGGTTCCAAAGATGACTCTGCATTTAGAAATTATACCCAGTACAATAGCTCAGCTGCAACCTGCAAACCTATTATCCATACTGCAGTATACATTGATCTGCATTCCAATGGAATCCATGAACATCGGGTAATTCTGACTCAAGAAGAATAGAACGATGATAAGAGGATAAGGAAAGATACTGCGACGTAAGACACCACAAAATGTCCCCTGCTCGAGTTGAACTCTACCAGAGAGGATGAAATCAAGATGAAAAGAATTCCAAGTGGATTGTATTGGATATTGAAATGGAGGCTTTCTATCTACCCTGGTGTAACCCAATAATATATACTCCCCATTGTACAGATCAGCTCTGTTATTCTTAAATCTCCTGGTACCCTCTGGATTCTTTTCTGGTCTATATAAGTGGTGGTCATCACCTATGGATTTTCCCACCACATTGTACTTAAATCAAATTGATATCTTCCAATCCAATTCTTCAAGTAATTCCAATATACAATCATAATCACACAAGCTGTCTACTCTAAAGTACCATGAAATTCTAAATACAATCCTAAATGCAATTATATCATAAGCAATAATATATATGTACATAAATAGGTATATGTGTACTATCCAGTGGTGCAGTTACCATGGTTGAATTAAAGGAGAGTATATTTAGAGTCTAGAAATGTATATAGTGAGTTCACATATGGCTCGGGTTTGTGAGTGATAGGCGAACAGTAAGGAATGAGAACCTGTAGGTGTGTGGGAATGTAGATAATCTGGAGTGAGCTGGGACAACATGGATATTGTGTGAGAATATTCAGTACTGGTGGTGGGATTATGTAGTATGATGAAGAAGTAGTCTGAGTTGTTGCGACATGAGATGATATGGCATGGTTATGTTGATAAGATGCTGGCTGGAGTGAAACACAATTATGAGTGAGGATTTGGATGTTACATTAGGGCACAGAAACTGATTCGAGGTTGGCAGATGAACCATATCTATGGAGAAGTTATTTAGCATTGCACAATTTCCATTTTTTCTCTCTTTACTGATTCTCTTGTATAGCAAAACAATGCATAACTTCAGACGAATACCATCAGCTCTTGTGATGGTTCATGACATGTACTTCCAGTATGAGTTGTGATATCCTATATCACATTATTGTTTCCAATATTGTCTTGATTCCACCCTGCCCAATCAACTACAATCAGCCCCTACACATGATACCTGCTATTGAATGTGTCTAGACCCCTCAACTGAGTGTAAGTATTGTTCTGAACTTGTTCTGTTTCTGTTTGGGTCTATTTACTATCTGATCAATGCTGAACATATATTTCTGACAAATGTGTCGACAACCAATTGCAGCACCCGGCATTGAATATCCTCTAGGAACCACATCAATCACCGTATTCCAAGTACCACTGGGGTAATATTATTATCTTCTGAACCAGTTCGTTTGACTTTACCCGACCCTCTTTTTGATATCTGAATCTGAACCTCTGAATGCTTTTGGGAGCATCAGTATAGTTCTTCTGGGATCCAAAGAACTACTCAATGCTGTATTCTGGGAACAATCAACTACTCCCAGTACAGCAAAGATGTATTGGACTGAGGCAGGCAACAAATACAGGGGCCTTGACATCAACAACCAATGTATAGGGCAATATTTCAATAGGCTTGTAGAAGCATATGTATTGTTCCCTTGCCATCTGGGGGACCCTTGTCATTGCGAAGAACCCCATTGTGCAGGGACACATTTGACAGCAGGATATGCACCATGGGCAGCAACAACAGAAACATTGGTTGAGTTCACACTGATTGTAATCATACTGGCAATCTAGACACCTACTGAAAGAGGCTAGTATACTTGGAGCTGGTAGCTGTACTTCATCCGTAGTGATGTCCGAATTCAATTTGTGATGCTGAGCGGCCATGGTGCCTCTGGAAGATCAGGAAAGGATAAGAAGCCAAGTGATAGCACAAAGGTCAGCATTTGGTTAGAGGAGGTCATGGTGAGGATCACAGAACATCACCAGGTACTGCTATAGAATCTAGAATGCATGGAGCCAACGGGGCCACTGCCGAGGGTACACAACCATCCCTCGCAGAGTATTGGCCTGCAGGAAGAAATCACCAATCTGTAGACGAAACAGTTCCTTTCTACTGTCAGAGACCACTTGGAAATGGGTTTTCACATACAGATATTGAGAGAAAAACTGGAGTAGTGCCGATGGAGACAAGCAGTGGCGGGAACCTCTGAAGAGGTCGTTGTGGAGTTGCTGGATCTGCTCAGAGATGTATGAGAATCAGGAAATGAAGTCTGGAATTTCAGGATAAAATAACGCAATATGCAGCCATTGGCAGCCAGAGCAGCTCCGGCAGCTTCCCAAGACAAGGTAGACAATGGACTGAAATATCCAAACTCTCTGGACATTTTGGGGTCATATCAAACTCAACTGAGAGGCCAGATTGTGGAACTCTGGATGTTCACCTGCCCCATATCTGCGAGCTTCCCTGACCAACATGCGAAGTTATGTTATGCAATCGGCCATTTGAACATGCTGGCCTTGGCCTGGATTGTGTTATACATCTGAGAGGATGAAACGATAGGGCTTTGACACCTACCAGCTTTCATATAACTCTCGGAAGCGGCATTTGGGGATCCCGGCCAGGTTGGCACAACAGAACACAAGATTGGCAACATTACGCAAAAGAATAGTAAGTTCTCTCATTCATATGCTGAGCTTCAAGTTATTGCCACAGACCTTGACTGGAATCTATTGGTAGACATGAATGCCCTGCCAATCGGACTGTCTCAAGAGATGAAGGATTGCTTCCAGTCTAATATTATGCCTGATGAACTCTGCATGTTTGTAAGGATGCAGCAGAAGCGGGAGAATTAGATCTGATAGAGAGATGCGGAATAGGTTGAGCAAAGATCCAGATTGGGAATAGATTGCACCTCTTGCTCCAAACCCCTGGTGACCCCAGAGGATCCACTAACAGCCCCATTGGGCATGGTTGCTGGAGTTACTGGGGCAGCACCTGTGCACTTCAGCATAGGGCGACAAAGGGTGCCAGCAGATGTGAGGGTGAAACAGTTCATAGATGCAAGGTGTTTACAGCATGGTGGATTCAACCACAGGGTGGCCGAGTGCGCAGGATGGAATATGGGGTGGGAATTTTAGGCAGCGGGAGCAGATATGATGGAAGTAGGAATGACAGGAAGTTCTGAGGCATCGGGAATAGAATGGATTGATAAAAGAAAGATGGCTCCTTGGTTGACCGAACAAGTTATAATTTAAATACTATACAATGATTTGGAGTTGTGTGTTTTCCAATTTGTACAGTGAAGGTATGTGAGTGATCAAAGGAAGGGAAATATTCAGTTATTACATGTACTTTGACTATAAACAATTAGATGATATCATCACATACCCAGATCTATTGTAAACGAACAGACATTGCATATACGGATCTAGATTTTCCTTGCAATGATAAATTATCCTTACAGCAGTCAACTGGAAAACATGATGCCAACACAATTGGCAGAAGACCGATCAGAGCAGGCTACATTATTCACTTTGCTAAAGTACACCTGACGATTCTAGATTACATGAAACAGTTACTGATATTTGTTGGCATGTTGGGACATTATCCCACCATTCTCAGATATCCATGGCTGAGATAGCAGGATTCGGCCATTGGGTTCTCTTCAAATGCTGTCACACTTGGATCACAGTATCATCTTACACAGTCATGATGTACTGCTTATGATACAGGTTATATCAGGTGACCCACCAGAGCTGGTGTACGAAGAAGAGACCTATGTTTTTCACCCAAAAATCTGGTTTCAGAGACTCTGCCGGGCTAATATCATTATGTTAACTGGGCTACTTTCATCTGAAATATCAGGATAGCAATGTTGATGATTTCTAAAGTCTTGTTATATGATATCACTAAGTCTTTAGTAGGATGGAGACCCAACTGTGAAGGGGCACTGCACTCTGCTCAGAATCTAACTGAGCATAGAAACCAACAGTACATTATGAAGAACTAAGATCTGATTGGAAGAATCGCCTGGTGAGTGACCGTCTGATTCTGTTGTGGTTGTGATGTTGTATACCCATCGGGGAAATCAAATGGAAAAGCAAATAATTCATCCAAGAAGACTGGAAACCACCCTAAGTGGGTGGATGAAAGGTTGAATGGTATGGAACAAGTAGTTCCAAAGCGGCAGCACTGGCCAGAACAGATGCATCTGTTTGCAGATAGCCTGCCAGAAATGGGCTGTCAAGTGATAACTGATTGCAGCCCAGAAAGATATGTGAGTAATCAGTTCCCAGAAAGGTGTGTCAAGGCAATTTGAACAAACGGCAGTATATCAGAGCCATCAGTAGCTACATTTAGCAAGAAAGCGGCCTGGGTAGAGCATTGATGATAGTTATACTTTCCAAACGGGTAGAAATATAAACTTCAGTGGATGTGGGAATGCCATGATAGTGCACTCACGGGATATCCTGTGCTGACACAGATGTGGATCTTTCGGCCCAACAGTAACACAGGAATAAGAAAAGGATATAGGTCAACCAGTATGTATGAAATTGTGTTAGTTGTCAGAGGCCAAATAGCTGACCAGTTTGGATATCTGGGGGTCTCCAACCATTGTCAGAACCAGAAGAACTCAGGGAGGATATTTCAACCGACTTTGTTGTTGGGTTGCAGGAGTGTAAAGAGTGTGATGCCATTTGGGTAGTTGTGGAATGACTCTTTAAAATGTAATATTGTATACCTTGCCATAGGATGACACATGCCCCCGGGTTTGCAGAGCGACTTCTATGGAATGTGCTATGTCTCTATGGACTCCGGGCAATAACATGATTGGACAGGGGATGACAGTTCACTTCCGTGTTTTGGGGGCAGTTGATTTAGAGTTCAGCACCCGAATAGTGGTTATTCATGGCATTTCATTTTCAAACTGAATTGCGGACTGATAGGATGAATGTGAGTACCAAGCAGTATTTACTGATTTTTGTTAACCAAGAGGAGGATGACTCTGTCAAGTAGTTATCTATGGCAAAGATGGCAGCAAATAACAGAGCCTAGAATACAATGAAGTGTACACTGTACTTTGTGGTTCATGGTGTCAACCCCCAGATGACATTGCAAGTTTGCCCAAAGGAATGCCAAGGTCAGCACCGAGTGGAGCCCAATGCAGTACTGAAATTTGTTTAACAAATCCATGAGCGCCTGATGATAACACTGTGACAGTGCCAGGCCGAGTAGAAGGAGGACACAAGTCAATTCCGAGTACCGGCACTGAATATATGGGAAGGCACAATGATCTCGGTGGTTGGTTGACACACTCTGACAACATGGGATAAATGAAAGTTATGGTGGAAGAAACCGGGAAAATATGAATTATGTAGGCAGGTATCACTGGATGCGATCAGATTTGATCGACCCATATCCGTGTGAGATAATACACTATTGCCAGTGTCACAGTCGGATTCTGTGTTTGGGAACCCTTGGCCTGATCAGAGTGTGAACCCACGCCCATGGTGGAAGTAGATAGCAAGGAGGAATATCAAGTCTCGGGTTTTGAGTATGGTGGGGTGTATCAGAATCAGTTACAGTTTTTGATATGCTGTACAGGTTGCAATTCCTCGACATGGAAACCAGTGAAGTTTGTCGATGGACTACAGGCGGTGGAGTAGTGTCAACAGCAGTACCCTGGGAAACCTGGACTATTTGGATACGTTCTCAGAGGACCATGAACCTAAGGGGGGAATACTGCCATGGCTGAGGTATGTGAGCAACAGTTAAAGATAAAGGAACTATGGCTTGTGGGAAGTGGGAGAGTAGATAATGTGGAGGGACATGGAGAGAGGTTGAAATGACATGAGAATATTCTGAAGTGGTGGTGGGTGTATATTGCATAATTAAGAAGTGGTCTGAGGTGTTGTGACTTGGGTTGATGTGATGTGGTTGTGTTGCTAAGCATTCAGTTGGTGCTGTGTGACATGATGAGTGAGGTTTTGCATGGTATGTTGTAGCGCAGAGACTGATTCGAGGTGGGCAGACGAACTGTATATAAAGACAGATTGTTTGGCATTGGTCAATTTCCTTTTCTTTTCTCTTTACTTATTCTCTTATATAGGGAAGCAATAGATCACTTTTGATAAATATCTTCAACATGTGTATTGTTTCTTGATACACACTTTGAGTTGGAGTATTGAAATTCAATTTCGCATCATTGTTTCAAACATCACCTACATTTGACCGCACTGAATACAATGTTAACCTCTCAATGCTGAAGAATATACTCCATTATATCCCTCTGGCTGTAATTGCCATCTATATGCAGTGTACTACTTGCCTGAGTAATTGCTAGCCATCTATTTCTTGGCAATTATTGAGGTTATATTGTGTATTATACTTATAAAATCATATCTAATGGTGGTCAGGAAATTTTCAAAATATTTATCATGCCATGTACTGGTATGTTTGGCTGCAGATATATGATATTAGTATTATGATTGTACATGAAAGCAAGTAAAAGTATATGGAGAAGTAAGTAATTAGATCTTCAATACTAATGTATGTGCCATGGCGATAGCAATTCATGTATGATACATGTTTACCCAGTGTCAGATGACATGCTGCTTTCCACACATCAGCTTGGATTTCATCATTACATTATTCCACTCCTTAGGCACAGACCTTCTGCGCAGCATCCATCAATACAAGAGTAGTACACATTCGGCTGAGTATCACATCATACAGGACGGTAAGTTCCAATACCAATCGGCATGGTGTGTTAGCCGTTGGAGGAATTGTATATACATGGTCACTCCACATTCTATTAGTTGTAGAGGTGGAAAAATCTATACTGATGCCATTCTTACTGGGCTAAAATCCAATTGGAAGAGAGGTGAATAAAGAACAAGTGAACAAATAAAATGTTTAAACTGCTGTCATATATTTCATATCGTCACTCCCCAGCTCTGTGCGTCTAATTCTGTCAACCATTAGGATGCTCTGAGAGAATCATGTAAACTAGATTTTGTTCAGTTTCCAGGTGCTCAACCAGGTCCCAGCTTATTTGTTTATGGTTGTAGCATGTCCATTCAATGATGGAATGCAGCTTCCAATTGTACCGCTGTGAGTAAAGTATGCAGTCCACCGTCCATTCCTCAATTTCGACCGCTATCACCTGGTGGTGAACTGACAATAGTTGGCCATGACTGGCAGCATATATCAATTACTAAGTTGCATGTGGCAAATATTGTGATTCCACATTGTCCTGGACAAGTCAAGTGTGTGAATATTCTTGTTAATTATCTTATGCACTCTAAATGGTCTAGTGTGCTTATGACAGATCATTTTTGGCGGCCTGGATGTTCCCAAGTTTCTGGTTGAATGCCATACTTTGTCTCCAAATTGAAAAGTTATCTGTATTACACTGGATTACATTAACTGCCCAGCAAGTAATTCAAGTATGTATTTGCAGAGAATTCAGTGTGTCTCTTCCATGCCTGCTATCCCTGAGTCTACCTGTGCCCGCCACCTGAGTCAGGGAGCATTGGGTGACATGAATGGCATTTTTAGTTGGTTGTTGTAGTTCACCAAGAATGGTGTAGCAAACTTAAAGTGGTGAATAGAGTTATTGTATACTAATTTCCCAATAGGTAATTGTTGAACACTGTAATTCTGCTGGTAGTAGTAAGAGGTTCAGACATACTGCTCCTTCATTTGGTTCTGCTGCTTTGCCTGACCATCTATCTGCTGGTGGAATGGTATTGAAAGTTGCTGTTTGATACAGCTGTGGGTGCCAATTCAATCTGAATATTAACCAGTTATCTCTTTTCAACAATGGGTTGTGGTATTGTCTCACATACATCATAGTGGAGTGTATGGCAATTCCGTTGGACCGTAAGGTCGCCATTTCCAACAAATAGCTGATACCTACCGAGTTTACCATGTTTCCTAAATTCACTAACATTTTTAGGTCTGTTGTGAAATACATCCTAATTCCAGTCCAACAACTGGATGTCTATAACAATGGAATGTTGAGTTGACAGTGTGCATGACATACTGTTATGATCCTGGGGAATAGGTCACTGGCAGGAATGAATTTCCAGATAACTGACTGGATCATAGCAAAATCAACTTCCTGCATTTTGCACTTAGCATTCTTCAAGGCTTCAAAGTGGCTGGATTCAGGATGGTTATAGGAAATACTAGCAACTCTACTAAGGAGTGCTGCAGGTACATAATACCTGTTCTAATAGGTCAGAGGTCAATCAACTGATGGTGAATGCCAATTATCTGCAATTGGACGACCGAGATTGGTTGGTCCCATTTTGGAGGCTACCTGGTAATTTTCCTGTCATCTGCAATTGGACCATCGAAAAAGGTTGCTGATTCTTTCAGGACTACCAGCACATTCTCCTGTACCGCGTTGATGGCATGAAGATTGTCACCATATGATTTGGTGATGGTAGTCTCAGCCAAGGTGGCAACAAGCACTGATATCAGTCACTTAGTGTGGATAACTCAGTCGGATCTTTTCAATTATCCATGCACTGGTTTGTCCCTCTCTTTCTGATACTCAACACTAATGTCAAAAGAAGTCAGAATATCTGCCTATCTAGTGTTAGGGGTTATCCCTTAGCAGTGAAATTCATATATAGGTGGATTGCAGCAAATAAATCAAGAGTCGAGTGACTATCATTGCAAATCACCTATTCATCAGCAATGGTATGTTCCTCAGTGAAGTCGACTTTAGTGGTATCACACTTGAGTGGCAGGTCGATTAATCGTAATGAATGTACCCGGCCACTACCAGATTCAACTATGATGTTGCAATTATGATGCCATTATTAGATGTCTAATTACCAAACATCGACAGTGTGGCCAATACTAAACCACACCTACTATGTGATATCCAGTGGGACAACAGATAGTTAAGTTGTGATTATGCAGAATTTTGTATGCAGCAAGCGTCATGCAATATACAAGTAGGTGGAACCTTTACGTCTTCTTTACAGTTGCAAGGACTCTTTGTGGTACTTTCCAGTCATTGAATATTGCAGACCTTAGCATGCAGAGTCTCAGGGATTACTGGCATCAGCTGAAGATATGAGGTCTGTAGGAAACCTAGCCATTTTGTTGAGCTACTGAGCCTTGTGATGCTACATGTGTGTGATCATCTACATTGATGGAGTATTGGTGGGTCACCAATTATATCTCTGATTCAATTGCCAATTAATCCAAATAAAAGACAAGCCGTTAATATGATTGCAATTAAGCACTGCAACACTATGTATTGGCAGCGGTTCCAACTACTGAACACATTATGGCAAGATGTTCCAGGTGAAGTTATGAGCAGTCATTTTATTTGTTTGATATCTTTCAGAGGACGGCGCAAGTGGGGAGCATGATGCTTCAAAATCACGTGGGGATGAACACGATGACGTTGAGAGAATTCTTGGTTACGTAAACACAGTATAATCGAAATCGGACTGTGTCTCCCGTGATCAGCTTCCAAACCATTATCGGGTCATAGTAAGATCACCTACAGAAGTTATATCTGCAGGCCTGAACAATACAGAGCTTCCATTGCTCCGACAATAAGAAGATTCCAGTGTATGCAGTAATCCACTCTATTATATTAGCAGCAAAGAGCACCTAACAGTATGATTATGAATTCTATTCAGCACTGCATCATATCCACTCACCACTATGAGGCCGTTTCATATGTTGAAACAAGTCGAAGAAAACCATACTGCGCCTGTCCACTGCCGGATGCTTCTATGCCTTTGGATAGACACAGAATATTGCAGACAGTATTCCTCCATATTGTGACCATATTTGGAGACTTAATCTTGTATTTCAAAGGAGGTAACCATGGTTATGATGCGCTATTCGTCCTATACTTAGCAGGGTTGGCAGGCATACAGTACAAAGTCATTCATTTCATTTGCACCTGTCCAGCACCATACCAAGCAAACTTTGAGGAAGTTAATCCTGATGACATATCTTTTGATAATGATTTGTAGTAGATTGCTCTTTGACAGCATCTCAAGGAGTTGGGTCTTGGAATCAGATCAGGGACAATGAGTAGAGCAATCGAATAGGTAGCCATGCTTAATCTTAAGATGTGTTGTAATGATTGTTGGGATTGAGATGCCCCATATCAGCATACTAGTTTCAGTGCTTCGCAGCTGATGAATGATTGCAAGGATTGTTGGGTGAGCTACTGCTTTATATACGAGGGGTTTATGTATTGTTTTACACACTCCTCTGCAACTCTTGATTGCCGCCTATGTCGCTCAATTGAGAGAGGTATTGCAGACACCACAACATTGGAGTGTCAGCATTGTCAAAGTGACGCATATTGTTCTACAACTGTCCACACCGGGATATGTCATGGACAAGCCATGTTCACAATAAGCTGAGTCTGAGTCGAACACTGCAAAGTACAGAACTGTGAGTACAGGACTTGCAAAGAACATAACGAACAAGTAATCGTCCTAATTGATCAACTTTCATTCCCAACCACACACCCTTTCGTAACATTACATGATGGCAAAGACAAGGCAGCATCCCAAACAGTTGAGAAGAGTATTGGACCGGAAGAGATTTAGAGATGTGAATTCTAGCAGAGGGATATCACATGCAACATCCAGCATTTTCGGCAATTGTTTCAGAACTTTCAGATGCTTCTGGTGGAAGCCACTCGACTGTGCAGACTGATCAAGAAATCAGGGGAACCAGTGGAGCCACATATTTGAATCGGCGAAGTAATAATATAAGCAGCCAACCCAGTACACCAATAGTTAAGAGGATTGGCTCAGCAAGTGGTGAACATATTTCAGTCATGCAACTTAGAGAAAGAGTTTATGGAAGTAGATTTCGAGTGTGTTCGCGATGAGCTGGAAATATGGGGAGATAGATTACGAAATGAGCATTTAAAAGTCAAAGCAAGTGTCTCACTAGTTGGAGGCCAGATCAGAGTGCATCAGGCCATACTGGAGGTACTCCTCATGGGAATGACCATCATGCAGAAACAGCAGAATTAGATTGTACAGGAAGCTAGAGAAGCATTCCAAGGAGATTGTGCACAAATTGAAGATGTCGTTGAAAAACTAAACGATACCTTGGTAGGATTGTTGACACTGAACACAACAGTATCATAAATGACAGATGAGTTTATGGTCTAAAAGAATATACAATAAAGACTGGAAAATTAGATTGGATTGTTGGAAAACTAAATGAAGGCCATACCATTAAAGTGATATATCCATAACCACATTGAACCAAATACGCCACATTGCAAATGACCCCGGACATAAGTGCTGGATCAACCACCCAGTTGGAACAATACAAGTTTTTGGAGAGAACATCACATAGGCCATGATCATTACAAGCAGGAAAAATTGCAGTCTGTTCATCAAGGATGTTTAACTTTGCATTCAAATGCTTATATTGAAGGAATGCTGGCTGAAGTACATTTGAAGTTACAAAGAGTGAAATTGCATATTGGGGTGGCAAACTAAGAGGAGTATCCGCAGATGGTGATGGAGTTGGTGAAGACTATGACAAATCTAGCCTTGGTGAGCCACATGAACCAAATCCATCAGTGACCACTGGGATCTAATCCACCTAATCTTCCTGAACCACTGTGTCTGAATCCACCAGATCTGCCAGGCCCTGTGCCACCGGCAGGTGCAAGTTGATGAAGACGTCAAAGACAGCAAGAAATCAAACATTTGATGTTTGCAAAACGCAAGAAGCTAAAGATTACAAATGTGTTTGATGGACAACCTAAGAACCACTGTGTTTTGAAGCGGATATCAGTACACAATTTATGGGAGAATAGCTACAAAGGTTACAAACACTAGGAGAACCAAATGCTGGGTAGGAGGATTGTTTAAGAAATAGGTATTGGCATATAACATGCGGTAGGAAAGACAGGCCATAGGCAGAAAACACCAGAGGACTTCGACAGCAGATAAGAACACATTGGAGAATTAGTTTGACCAGAATGAACCCTGAGATGAGGCATATGCTCCATCGAGAATGGTAAACTGTGAAGGAGATATCTGGGTTTAACTCATGAAGATTGACATGCATAATAACAACGTGTGATTAACTTGTGCCAGCCTTCAATCATTCATGTTGTGTCAACTACCAGTGAAAATCCTTCAGCAAATGCATATGGTGGACCTAATTGGAAAGTCGGACAAAGACATCATATGAAGCATTCTGAGAGCCAGAAGGACAGTAGAGAAACGGGAAGAGTCCAAATGTAATTTGATGACAAAAGCGCCTGCACAGCCTTATATGAAACCTGAATGAAAAGATAGGGATAATTTAAAGGTCCACAAGATGTACCAAAAGCTAGAAGATAAGGGCTTCATATAGAAGCAGGTTATTAACCCAAGATCCAAAGAACGAGTAATATCATATGCTACCCAGGTCGAGGGGACAGATATGAACGAATTGAATAGGGAGAATCTCCCATGACAATGGCAAAGGTGCATGTGGCCTGCCGATCAAGAAGAAAACGAACAATGATTTATTGATATACATAGGCAAGACATTGAAAGGAATCGGCACCATTTCCAAAACCTAAAGAATAGCAGAAGTTGAAGGTTGGGGCATATGAGTTGGAAGAAGATAGGAAGGATTCATATTCATCAGGAAATGACAGTGTAGAGCTTAGAGATTCTGCTGAAGAACAGAAAGCTGAGTGCAAGGAGCTTGGGGATTCCACTGAGCAATATGTAGACGACAGCAAGGAGGTTCACGATTCTGCACAGGATGACTGGCAGGTCGAAACCCCTGCCTAGTACAGAGGCGTAATAGACACACCAATATAAGAAATCATCACATCAGCACATATACTATATGACACACTGTTGCCACGCTGTTCTCGAAAGCATGGTGATGTTCGAATACAAAGCAACAGAATGAATTCCTTGTCAACTATCCAAGAACCCGATTACTGGACAAGATTACGTCTTCTATACAGCCACGAAGAAGACCAGCAAGATACAACAATTCTTGCCACCAATGGTATGAAAACAACCACTCTGTATGTTATTTGGGGACTTCAATTGTCTACAGTGTCCAATCAGATGTATGCTAGATTTGGAAAGTACAACTTTTGTTATTTCTCAAAATTTTACAAAAGCTTTCCATATCACAGCTGGGGCTTTGGTCATTAGAGGATGAAAAATCATATCGGTGAGAATTCATACACTCTCCCTTGCACTCTATCGCAGAAATTACTGATCTCACATCATGTATTGCCATCTAATTGACATCATCACTCGATCAAATGACTATACTGCATCACTTCCTGGTTGGTATTGTAATATATTCCGTGCTACAGAAACAGCAACCAGACATCTGCACATTCCACATTGCAGAAACGAATGTTTCTGACATGCTAGAATTCACTGAGAGTAATAGAGTGATTACGATGAACAAGTAGCATTACAAGGAGATGCTATAAATATAGAAGCACTCATCGTGAATAATCCATCGACAGCTAAATGGTTACCACTATATTTTCTTTAGTGGTTTCTATTATCCAACTCCAAGTAGGCAGAACAGTTATGAAATTACAACAATTGCAACAAGAGAATTGAACTTATGCTACCCGACGATCAACTCGAAATCGCACATGTTTATGAAAGATCGAGGGATGAAGAACCAGTTGTTGAAGAATATTTGGGAAACATGGTTAGAAAAGGAAAACTTCGCACATCCCATAGTGCAATGGGAAGTTGAATACTTTTCATTTATCCAGGCAACCAGAAAGGGTTGAGACTTTGTGTAGATTATAGCAACCTCAACAAATATACCGTTAAGAATTCACTACATCTTCCTATTATAGATGAATTGCAAGGGCGGAATACATGACTAGACTATATTACCAAGATTGTACTAAAGGCAAGATTCCATTTATTTTGAAAACCATTAGGACATGAAATGTGTACCAATTTCCGCACCAAATTGAAGTGAGATGAATATATGGTTATGCCTTTCACATTGACCAGTGTACCAGCAACCTTTCCAAAGGACCTAAGTAAGATTTTAACACCTTGACAAGGAAACAAGTTGGTCATTAGAAGCGAAACTAATATAGATGACAATTACCGACTGGTGGTGGTACCATATATTGAAAATGTCCTAATTGCAATAATGGCTCCATCCAGAAGCATTATTGACAGGCGGGACCAGTTTTCAACCAATTGATGCACAACAGAATGTGTCTGGAGATACACAAGTGCATATTTCATGCCACAGAAGGTTCATTTCTGTGATGCGTTGTTAACGGTGAATGATTCAACATTGATCCCGAAACAGCAATGGGTATTGTTAATTGGTCAAGATCAACCAACCAGATGGAAACTCAACTGGTCCGGGGAGTGTGGATCTGTTATGGAACTGGTACATTTACCTATACTCCAATAGGTTGCCCAATAACAGCTCCTCTGCGAGGCTGTTGGAATCGGTTCCTTTTCCAATTACCATGCAAAGCAGTATTTTTGAACATTGCGATATTGTTCGTTTCCAGAGAAACCCTAATCCTTTGAGATTTCGATAGCGATAGACTGGGCATAACAGAATCACATGCATTAAATTTTGTAATTGCCATGATACTCTCTCAGAAGTTTGAAGATGGCAAAATACATCCTTGCAACATGATCTCCAGACAAATATCTCCTACAGAATTGAATTATAATGCCTACCATTTGGAATTGCCTACTATAGGTGTGCTGGAAGGATGTGGCAACATATGGTCCCAGAACCACACATCATGCAATAGTCGTTTCGGATCATCAGACTGTATTGTACTTTATGGAAAAAGTTATGCGGAATAGGAGAAATGCTAGATGGGCAGAAACATTACAAGAATAGAATTTTGTAATAATTGATCACAAGCGCTCAACATACCAAGAACCAGATATTCTGTCTTGACATCCTGTGTATACTGTGGGAGTGGAGTGTGCATTGGCAGCAATGAACAGACTGCAGTTAGGACCAGGACAACAATTTAAAATTGAAGCATTTGAAATTGAACATGAAGTCTTCCATGGAAACAACATCCCAGCAATCGAGATAGTTACATTACTTCCGGCATAAAAAATGATCTTCGGAACCAAAGGAATGGCCGGCAATGAATACAAAGCAATCTAGACCACAGTGCATAAGGTACAAAATATGAATGAGAACTACTGTAGGATTGAACACCTGTTAGGCGGGAAAAATCGATTATACACACCAAACGGAATGAGATAACAGCTTATCACATCAGAGTATGTTTGGAAGGTACCAGCACACTTTGGATGAGACAGGACATTTCAATTGATATCTCGAAATCTGAATTGGCCAAAGTTAGAGGATGATGTTAGAGAAAACTGCAACAATTGCGACAACTGTCAGCTGATGAAAGTACCATGACACGCGAAACACGGATTGCTTCACCCTCCTGAGTTACCCATGAAGCCAATGATACATATTTCGACCAACTTCATTACTGATCTACCCGAATCCAATGGACATAGCGCTAATCTAGTGGTGTTCAATCGGTTCACACAGATTGCTCGTTTACTACCATTTGCACAAGGAGATCCTCTGACAGTCGCAAAGTCTCATCAGAATGATGTCTGGATGTATTTTTGTGTGCCAGAAGAAGTTGCATCAGATAGGGATGGAATGTTTACCGTACAATGCTTGAACAATATATATGAATACCTTGAAATCAACCTGCGAATCAGCAGAGCTTTCCACCCGCAGACAGATGAACAGACCAAACACTTGAGTGAGATTATGGAAACATACTTGAGGTCATACTGTAATCATGAACAAATTGACCCGTGCAGAAATGTGGCCAATGGCTGAGTACACTTTCAATAATTCAAATCATTTATCAATGAGGATATCCCCATTGTGTACACATTCTGGATACGAACCCAGCACCAATTCGATACTCAAGGTACCTTTTCGAAATCCGGTATTGACACTTCACAGACTATTCCTGTTCTCAGTCTTTACTTGACTAAGCAAACATCTGGAAATCATCCATGAAGTGATGGGAAATGATTCAAATAACAAACAGAACGCAATGAAGTTGATTCAGAAGTAGTAACGAGTCAGGCTCAATGGGCAGAATATTAGATCGAAGCACCGAAGAGAGAAGCTGGAGGATAAATTATATGGCCTATTAGAAATCCAAATAGCAGGTCGCAAAGTGCGATACTACAGACTGAAGTTTCCCAAAGCCAGTTCAATACGTCCATAGTTGAATGTCAGATTATTAGAATCATATTGATGAACCAATTCCCAGAGGTTGGTGGTTGTGATCCAAGCAGATGATGCTACATGCATGATGGAAAATATTATCCCCAGCTGTCCTTCCAGTGCCAACAGTTTGATGCACATTCATTTGGAAAAGTGGGAAGGATATTCACACATTGAAAATTCCTGGGAGACATGAGAATGTGAAGGAAACTGCGCAGAAACTATTGGAAAAGTACTTTAAGGAAAATCTAGATATAGAACAGAATAAAAGATTTGGAAAGAAATAGGTAATGAAAAATATAGATTCCTTTGTCATATGATAATTGCATTGGAATAGTTGACTTTGCTCTCTGAGTAATATCTTTTGTGACAATCGCTTCTTATGGACGGAGCTACCATTGGGTCACTGGTCCCAGGAGGGTGAAGTGGTGTCAGAGTTTCTCTCTCAGAAGAAGTAATGATAAATAAGTGGATTGCAGTGAATACAATGAGAGTCACCTGACAGTAATTGCAAATCACCTATTTGTAAGCAATGTTACATCAGCAAAATGTAAAATGTTCCGGAAGCTATATGCAAACCGCCCAGACACCAAAGTCAACCCCACAGGTGCTCCTATGTATTTCCAGTCACTTGCAGGCCCCCCTGGAGCAAAGGACACTGTTTGCTGAAGCTTCAAGACCATTGTCTGGTGCTCCTGACAGCACCTGCAGTTATGGAGGTGCTTTTAAGAGGCTATTATATTTGACTTATAGGATAGTCAAATTGGGGAGCAGCTGGGGCCTTTGCACAGGTTAGCGGGAGAGCATGGGAGTAGCTGAGACATCTACGCAAGGTCTGGAGGAGATGTTACATATCTCGGGGTATTCTCAGGGCAGTGGTTGTTTGGATTGCAGAACCCCTGGCCATTTAATTGATCATTCATCATCGTTTGCCATTGGTGTTTCACAATCTCAAGACATTTAGGTATATTACAATATGGTAACCAATATCTATCTAAGTCGATCTATATATTTGGATTCAGCTGATCTGGCAGCGGACAGTACCCAAGCACCATTGGAGGATCACCTGGACAATCTCAGTTGAGTGAACTTAGAAATTTATTTGGAGGCTATGGCAAACTTCAAGAGCATGCTCTAGCAATATTGGGAATGAACATGGAGGCCAAGTGAACTCTGAAATGCACCTGGAGGTCATGATGGTGTGAACTTGGTGGCCGTGATGGAGCAAGTCAAGAGATGTGCTTGAGGCCATGACAGTGCAAACTGGGATGCCGTGATCCAGCGTGTTTCGAGATGAACTTGGAGGCCACTATCATGTGCAATGAGTGATGCGGGCTGAGGCAGCGATAGAGAGAGTGTCGAGTCAGCTGTAGGCCGTTATCGTGTCAAGTGTGAGATCCACTTCAAGGCTGGGCTTGAGCAAGTTTGTTGACACATTTGGAGGCCATCATAAAGTAAGTTTGGGGACACACTTGGAGGCCATGATTGAGCGAGATGGAAGATTTACTCGGGGGCCATGATGATGCAAACTTGGAGGCTGTGTTCAAGCGAGTCTGGAGATGCACTTAGAGGCCATGATGATGTGAACTTGGAGGCCATGATCGAGCCAGTGTGCTGATCACTTGGAGGCTATAATCAGGTGAACTCGGAGATGTATTTGGAGGCAGTTGATCTCGATGCGGCCAATCCGCAGGCAGTTATTCAAGAGGTAGTCTTTCTGGACCTGGTTGATCTAGAGGTGGTCCAAGTGGAGGTGGTCTATGTTGTGGCGGTTGAACTAGAGGCAGTTGCATGCAATGTGCAACTCAGGCTGTAACCGTATTCATTGGTTGCCTCATACTTGTCGGGATGAAAGTAGTAGAATACAACACTGTCTACCAAGTGATGCGAGGTGACAAAGGAGAAATGGGAGATGAGAAATGAGAAATGAGAGACTGGCTGCGAGCAGGAGACAGTCGATCTCAAGTTGATGCTGTACTTGGTATATGTCATACTTGGTGTTAACTCATGTTGATGGCATGGGAAGATAGTGAGGGATGACTTATTTTGGTGTTCTCAGCTGATGGTAGAGTTGAGGATGAGATAGAGAGAGATGAGAGGAGATGGGGGAAATCATTATGAGAAACAGGGTCATCAGACAACTTCATGTGCAAGTCAATTTACTATGCCCCATATGGCAGGCAAGACTCTCAATCCGGCTGGTTGGCACACTGATATGAGGTATTACAAAAGCAATCATACCTGTTGTACCCCTGATTTCCCACATCCTCCCAAGATTGTTCCCATCATTATCCCCTATTTCTCTTTTTTGTCCACAAAACTACCATCCTCGCAGAGCTCAATGTTAAGTCATCCATCTCTACATCTCCATGGCATGGTCATGAATTAACACCAAGTGCAGCATACACCGAGTATACTATACACTGAGTGCAACATCCACCCACTACAGCTGCCACCCAAGGTTGGCTGCCATCTCTTGAGTGTCAAGCTTATGAGTTGACCCCTGAATGTAGCTTCCATTTCCGGTGTTTCTCTTGACATGATCAACCACCACCAGCCAGCTCTGCATTTGAGCGCAATGGTACAGTCAACTTGTCACATTCCCACTATTGTCAGTTAACTATCAGATAAATAGACTCTCTGCAACCGTCACGCCACCCAATTGAAGGCCTCCATCTCATCCACCTCCAAGTACTCCGCCAATGTCCCTTCAGCATGTCTTCTACATGTATTTTGAAACACAGTCAATTATGTCCCCCAAGTGGGCATGATCATGGCCTACCAGTGCATCAACTAACAACCTAGATTGGAGACTCCAAGTTTGCACAATCATACCCTCCAAGTGCATCACCACACTGGCTTGATAATTTCCTCCAAGTGCATCTCCTAACCAGCTCGATCACCGAATCCAAGTTAGCATGATTATAGTGTCCAAATACATCTCCAAACTAACTCATTGATGGCCTGCAAGTACATCTCCAAACTCACTCAATCATGGCCTCCTGATGCATCTCTATATTCACTTGATTGCCATCTTCATACACACCTTGAATTGCTGTCAAGCACCAGCTGCAGGCTGTGTAAGTATACTGTGTATAGATGGACATTTATAGACTCATCGATGGATTGATGAGTATTCACACTGAATACATGACCTTTAAACATGGTTAAACAATAAGTGGTTAGTAAGATTTCCAGGTGCCCCATTAGCCCTCCCAAAGAAGATATCATTTTTCCCAGTCTGCTCTACAGTCATCCCAGGTCCTCACATACTTGATGTCTGCAATTCCAGGTGCGGTGAAGCTTGACCCCTGCATTCCCAGGTGTGCCAAGGCATGTCCCCTGCATTCCCAGATGCTCCCCTAGTTGTCACCATATCTTTTATGTCTTTGCAGGTTGGTTGCAAGCGCTCCCAACCATACCTGAAGGCCACTGCATTAGTCCAGTCAACTCTGAGGTTTGACAACACTGGGATTATGGTCTGACAACGTCAAAACTCTCCTTGCAGTTCACAGTGACTAAAGTACATTTTGCTAATGTGTTGTCAGTCAAATGAACTGTAGTGCAATTACACTGCAGCCACATGGTGATTGATTTGTACTCTGTCTGCATTGCCACTACTGTATTCAAATATGAGTACTCAACTAGACCCCCATACCCAGATGTTTTATTCAGAAACATCAAAGGTGTACATAATCATCAACCACACCTAGTATATCTTATCCAGGAGGACAACAGACAGTGAAGTTGCCTTTTCCCAGAATTACAAATGGAGGAGAGGTTACTCAATATGCAGGGAAGCAGAACTGTTGAGCCCTCTTTAGTGATAAGTGAAACGCTCACAGTACTTCCAGGTCATTGAATAGTCAAGTCTGAAGCATGCAGTGTCTGAGGGAGGAATTGCATTGCCTGGAGATATGAGGGCTGAAGCAAACATAGCAATTGGGTTGAGCTAGTATGCATTGTGACACTACAGGTGTGTCATAATCTTCATTGATGGATATTTGGTGGGTTGCTGATTTAACCTCTGACCTATTTAGAGATAAATCTTACTCAAAGATGGGGTATTATTACAATTACAGTAATGTACTACAAGACTAGGTGTTGGCAGATGTTCCAATGCTGAACAATCGAAAGCACAATGTTCAAGATGAAGTGATAAGCTGGGATTAGGATCGTTTGATGTCATGCAGAGGATGGCCCTAGTGGGTAGCGTAATACTGTAAAACCACTCGTGTATGAACTTGATATACTGGAGGGAATGCATTATCAGGTGAAGAACGTATTATCAGAAATAGAAAGTGTCATCCGGGAAACGCTTGCAGGCAATGATGGGATCATAGTGCCAAGATCGAGTGAAGTTTCTTCCTCTGGCCTCAACTCTAAGCAGCTTACTTTCCTCCGACAATGAGAAGAAACCAGCTGTATCAATGATTCACAGTCAGACTTTAGCAGTGACGAACAGGGTAATATATTATCCAGAATTTTATTCCATATTCAGTAATAGCAACGGTTCCAAATCCGCTGTTTGGTTCCAGGTCCAGGTTGGAACCGAACTGCAACCATTGCAACATATTTCACACCATCAAAAAACCGAACTGTACTGAACCGGCAGTTTTTTGGCCGGTTCCACAATTGGCAATAATGAGGTTCTACAGTAGGTAAATCCTGGCCAAAAATCAGCGGTGATAGGAGCGGTTTGGGTTTGGAACTGCTCATCTTCGGGTGGATCAGTTACTTGGCAGCTCCAGAACCTAACCGGTGCCGCAGATCTGGTTTCTGTTGAGCTGATTGGAAGTACGGATATCACTATGCCAAGGACTATGATGTAACTTGCCTCTTTCGTAGTTAGCACCATTAGTTATCGATCGACCTTATGTCGATGCGAAATGTCTCGTTACACGATACAATGGACACACCTTCGCATACGCCCGCGCACACTCGACTACTCGAGCACATGCCACCGTACAACAGGTTATGTGCCCTTGTGTTTATAACAGAAACCGACGATAAACACTTCCATTTTCGTTTGTCGAGTGAAGGTCATCGTCACGCAGAAGTATCTCCACAAGCAATGCGATGACCGCGCATTCCACCCTGTTTCGGACGGCCGCTGCTGGACGTCTCCCATACGTCTGAGAGACTATGATACTCGACGATTGCGATACAAGATTCGGATCGTTCAAGATGAGTTCGACGACAATCACAATCACCAAGTTCAGTGGCACGAAGTATGAGCCATAGGCAACCCAGATGGCACTACTTGTCGAGGAGAAGCAAGTGTATGGTATCATCACAGGATCCGATGACAAGCCCGAAGAGCCAGCAGCAAACACGACCACTACAGAGAAGGCCGCTTTCAAAGACTGGATGAATAGCCATGGTGTTGCCAGATTGACTATCCTGCTCGGCATGGAACCGAGGATACAAGCGGAATACACGGTCGTCGACGATGCGAAGACCCTTTGGAAAAAGCTAGCATTAGCCAACAAGTCAAAGGTGAAACTCAACAGCTTCAAGATTAGGGAAGACGTTTGGAGCATCAAGCTACAGGACTGCGGAGATGTCGACAACTACTCATCGCGGATCAATCGGAAAGTCAAGGATTACAATCTCTGTGCTGGGCCATCGAACCCTGACACTGATGCGGACACTGCTATGAGAATCGCCAAGATGAGTAAGCAAAAACACATCTTCTACCACCTTCGAGGGGTCCCAAGGAACAACGACCGGAAATTCTCCCTGGAGCCCACGCGGGACAATGACGCCACGATGACCACCACGCCCGATGAGATCGTCACCAAGCTTGTCGAAAAGGAAGCTGCAATCAAGACAGAGAATGGGCTCGCTCCAGAAGCTCTGCTCTTTGCAAAGAAGGGTGGCAAAGGTGGTTATGGCGCTAAAGCCGGTAAAGACGGCAGAAGGCCAAAGAGGGATAAGAGAGATGATAAGAGAGATAATAAGGATGATACGAAAGAGAAGGATTTCCGGAAGTGCTTTCATTGCCAGCGGCGAGGGCATACCACCGACAACTGCTTGAGCAAGCAACGCAGCGATCCTCCAAAGTCTGCCAACACTGCAGCAAAAGCATCAACTGAAGCATCGGCTACTTCGACTCTCACCACTTCGATCGATAACTATTGGATGGTGGCCAGCTCAAGTGCTTCATCCAGTGATTGGTTCATCGATTGCGGATGCACGACTCACATCTCCGGCCATCGATCACTGTTCATCACCTACACCGAATATCCTCCGAATACGAAGAAGGTGAAGTGATACAATGGGGTCAAATCAGTGGCATCAGGAATTGGAAGTGTTAGGTTGACTTGCCAGCTGCCAGATGGAAAGATGGAAATGATCATACTTCAAGAAGTGGTGCATTTGCCGGGATTGTTCAATCTCATCTCACAATCTCAGATCATGGACAACGACGTCAAAGTCGAACCGCTGAACCACTACGGTCTCAACATCTACAATTGTCATGGCAAGTTGATTGCGACTGCACCTCAGGTCGATGGGCTCTTCGTTCTGGATCGAGTTCTGGATCGAGCTCCGGAATCGACTGAATACCCCGATATTGACAACAACAACAGCTGCCTCCTGGCACTTAAGACAACTGGGCATGCATCTCGGTACGATGCAGAGAAGCGGATGTTATGGCACTGCCGCCTGGCACAGCTCGGTCTAAAGGCTTTGGAGATCTTGCCGACGATCACCGACGCTCCGAAGATGACCAGGAAGTGCGATTGCCAGAGCTGCATCAAGTGCAAAGTAGCTCGAAAGCCCTTTACTCCCACCACCTCCCGTGCCACTGACCCTCTGCAGCTCGTGCACTCAGATGTATGCGGTCCACTGGGAACAGCCATCGGAGGAAGCCAATATATGCTCCTCTTCATTGACGACGCCATGAGGCATACGGATGAGTACACATTGAAGTACAAGTTGGAAGCCTTTGAGTAATTCAAAGGATGGAATGCTCTTAGAGAAAAGGAGTTGGGCAAGCAAGTGAAGCGATTTCGTACAGATGGAGGCGGTGAGAACACCTCCAAGAAATTCGCAGAATACCTAAAATCCGAGGGCATACTAAAGGAAACGACTACTCCCTGCACTCCTCAGTCTAATGGAGTTGTCAAACGGGCGAACCGCACGTTCATGGAGCGCGTACGATGCGTGCTGGACGATGGCAGACTTTCGAAGGAGTACCGGGCGTTTGCAGTCTCGGTGGCGGTCTATCTCAAGAACTGCACTCCAACGCACTCCGTGGTTGGTAAGACTCTGTATGAGGCCTCCCATGGATCCGGATAGAAGCCATCTTTGAAGCATCTCCGTGTGTTCGGATGCTTGGGTTTTGTGCAGGTTCCGAAAGAGAAACGAAAGAAGCTGGATTACAGAGCCACTCCCGGCATATTCGTTGGGTACAGCATATCGACTAAACAGTACTTCGTGTACGACCCATTGGCCAAGACTCTTCACCGCTTCAGAGATGTGGTATTCAGAGAAGGAAAGCGGTACACAGCACCGAATGCTGCAGACGAAGCGATCTTGAACAAGCACTTCTACAGAGATGTCATCGAGGAACCCAAACCCAAACCCACAGAGAAGCAGCCAACCAGAGATGAAAGTTCCGAATGTCAAACGGAGGAGCCATTGGACGACGATTCACCTCCGGATCCTCCGAAGCCAAAGACAAAGAAGTCACGAGAATTGACTGGCCTTGGGACGTCACTTGGAGATGCATGGAAGCCGCCGGCCGAAGGTAGTCGCCGGAACCGCTCTGGGAAGAATATGTTGGCAGAGTCTGCACAATTAGCTATCGAAGATGAGGAATTTGCGGATATGATTCCCATCTATGCTGCAGCTGCAATCTCCGACGATCATGAGGATGGCATCGACAATCCAAAGTCGTACAAAGCAGCAACCCAGTCTCCGCTCGCTGACAAATGGGATACGGCGATGAAAGCAGAGTTAGATGCAATAGGTCCGCATCAAGTCTTTGGAGATTTGGTGGAGCTTCCGGAAGGGAGAATGGCTTTGCCAAGTCACTGGGTACACAAGATCAGGCGCGATAGAGCAGGCAATGTGCAGCGGTTCAAGGCAAGGCTAGTCTGTGGAGGAAATCACCAAATCGAAGGCATCGACTATCAGGCTACGTATGCACCGACTGCTCGCTTGGGCCACGTTAGGCTGGCACTCGCCATCGCCGCCAAGTACGATCTCGAGATTCATGAAATGGACATATGCACAACTCTCTTGGGTGTTGACTTGGAAGAAGAGATCTATATGCACCCACCGCAGGGATATTTTCGTTTGGTCCAAACAGGGAGATTAACAATGACTTCCCGGAAGATGGTACTCCGCTTGAGAAAGTCTCTTTATGGCCTGGAACAGTCTTCGCCCGTTTGGTACGGCACATTCAACGACTTTGATATCTTGATTGGGTTCGAGGCATCACGTGTCGATGGAGGACTGTTCGTGCTCCATAATAAGGATCAAGATATAGTTGCCGCGGTCGTTCTGTACATCGATGATCTCCTTATCATTGCTCACGAGGACTTCATTGGGCAGATGAAGGACCAGATGAAGAAGCGGTTCCGGATGCATGATCTCGGGAGTGTCTCCTTCTATCTCGGCATGAACATCGAACGCATTCGGGAGCATCACACGATCGACATCCATCAGCACTGCTACATTCGGACGATCTTGGTGAAGTTCAGAATGGACAAGTCCAGGCCAGTTGCCACGCCAATGGCAATGAAGCTTCATAAGAGGACGCCCGACGTAGAAGCTTGCGATCCGACCATATACCAATGAATGATCGGAAGCCTCATGTACGCGATGACCAGCACTCGGCCCGATATTGCATATGCTATCGGAGTTCTCAGCCGGTACAATCACGAACCGAGCAATGAGCATATGGTAGCTCTGAAGCGCATGTTTTGGTACCTCAACAGCACGAAAGACTGGCGTCTGCGTTTCGAAGGAGCACTTGGAGGAGAAACCGATGGCGCACTTGGATGTTATGTCGATTCCGACCATGCTGGATGCCCGGATCACTATAAATCGACAAGTGGACTGGTCATCACCTTCGGAGGAGCGGTCGACTGGAGATCAAGAAAACAGAAGTCGACTGCCCAGTCAACGACTGATGCCGAAGACTATTCTTTTGGAGTAGGCTGCCTGAGACTCACACAGATCTCGAATCTCTTGAAAGAGCTTGGCATCCCGACGATCCCTCACGTATTCGCCAATTTACAGTCACTGATCGCGAGCATCAAGAAAAGAATCTACCACGGAACTGCAGTTACACACATTACGACCAAGTACTATCTTGTTGCAGATATGGCTAGAGATGGAGAGAGTGACTTGAGCTACGTACCGACTGCTGAGATGCTTGCCGACTGCTTCACCAAGCCACTGCCGAAGCCCGCCTCCTTGAACCGGTGTGCAGCGATGGGAATGATCGGAATTGGACTTGGGAATGGCCTCGGAAATGGCCTTGGAAATGGCCTTGGAAATGACCTCGGAAATGGCCTTGGTACGCTCGGAAATGGTTGCACGAATGGTATCGGAATTGGAACTGGAAACGGCATCGGGAATGCCATTAGAAAGTAACTATATTGGGCACCATTGTTTCGAGGAGATCCACAATGTTTGATTGGCTCTTCTTCTCTTTTGTTTACTGTTTTGTTTGAAACGGACGTGATAGCCATCCTGGAGGAGTGTTGAGCTGATTGGAAGTACGGATATCACTATGCCAAGGACTATGATGTCACTTGCTTCTTTTGTAGTTAGCACCATTAGTCATCAATCGACATGTCTTGTCACACGATACAATTGACACACCTTCGCTTACCCCTGCGTACACTCGACTACTTGAGCACACGCCACTGTACAACAGTTTCAACCTGGACTGTGGCCGGGCAACCCGGAACTATTGCTACCACTACCCATACTGCATCTTATCCCCTTAGCACCGAAAGATGATTTCGCATTTTCAAACCACTCACAGAAATCATGTCTCCCCAGTCAACTACTATATTCTTGTATGCCTTTTGTTAGAGACAGAATATTAATGACAAAATTCCACCATATAGTCACCATACTTGTAGACCTGTATGGCTATGCATGTATGTTGAAGATTGCAATGAAGATCATGATGGCCTGTATATCCTACACCTCGTAGGGTTGGTTGGCATTGAATATGAAGTCCTTCGTGGTATCATGTGCAGCCTCACAGTATATCCATAATATATTGAGGCAGTCATTCCTCTCGACGGATCTTCTGATCATTATTCCAAATGGCTCGCCCTTGGAAATGATTTCAAGATGATTGCTCTTGAATAAGCCAAGGGAAAGTGAGCTGAGCAATCGAATTGGCAGCTGTACTTAGTCTTGATATATGTTGTATTGATTATTAGAATTGAGAACCCTCATAACATTTGGTATGCTTGTGGGAGAGCACTATTGACATTGGAAAGTACTCCAGGTTCTTGTGGTTGCATTTAGTATCAATCTAATCACTCGCTACCTCAAGATAATACTACCAATGGGTTGCAGTCTCCATAATGGCCAAGAGCTTGCAATTGTCCAGATTATACTTCTTCCTGGCCGAAGGGCTCTTGTCAAGCAGATGTTCAGTAGACTGACAAGCAGGAATTCATTGAACTGGTTGAGAATTCAAGTGATGACTATGCTGTGTGCTTTATTCAGCAATCAAATCAGCATTTCTTATCCAGAAGGCTCCTGAATCAGTGGATCAGAAATGTCCCTATTAACATTGCAAAATTGCCCTCCAGGATCTTAGTTCAATTTATGGTTGGGATGCCAACTCATCCTGAAAGTCCGAAATATATTCATCTGCTTCCGTTTTGGTGTGTTAATGATTGGATATTTCCAGATGAGATACCAGCGGACACTGGTGATGGCCAGAAGCAAAGTGATGTCCCAAATTGATTCCATGTTTGACCTGTAATTGAGAATTCATAAGCTGTCAGACTCCAACCTGATCGTACTTGGGATGAGAACAAATCTGGCAAAGCCGAACCCTAAGACTCTGACATGGCACATTCTGGGTTTACCATACATACCACATTCTTATGCTCACTCCAGCACTTTTCTTACCTGCACTTTGTACTCTTCCTCATTGGTCAAGTACATCAGCATATCATGAAACTAGGGCATAGTATGGTATTGAATTTCATGCTATATGCCATTATAGATACAAACTTGGATGGTAGATGGTGATTTGCAAATGCTGGAGCGCATTTCTCTGTATTCATATAGGCCATAATGGGCATAAAAGCCATTTTGAACCCACCAGCATCATGAATTTGAACAGAAAGATATGTATTTCAGAGTTCCAGTTGTATAATGATCAGAGTCTTGCATAACAGGTCAAGCATCTCCAACTTCCTGGGAAGGGATATTGTTTATACCCAGCACGGTAATTCAGAGCTTCGCAGTCGACACACAGCTGCTGGCCAGCTTGGTTTTACTTTTGAATTTCAATTTGGGCCCCGGGTGGTAATGACCATCACTGGATTCATACTTTGGATTGATGTTTGTTTTGGATACCTTGATGGTTTCTATCTTGATATCTGAAAGACTGCAGATTCAGCTCTCTGGTAAGTTAAAGCAAAGTACTAGATCAATTGCATGTTTAATTGGCAAGTGCGGTACCAGAGTATCTGTTTTATCTTCCATCAAGATATCCACATACTCTTTGTATCTCATAGAGATATGTCCTCCATCAGCAGATATTACAGTATGTGGTCCATCAACTGTGCATTGGTGTCCATCTTCAACTGAGGTTTTGGAACTAAGCCATGACAAGATAACCTGGCAATTGTGGATAATGTAGTTTTCCAAGAAACAAGCCAAATCCCACCTATCCAGTGATCTTCTATCATATCTTGCCAAGCCAGAAGCAGTCATCCAAGGATTGGAGAATACACCTTCGCCATGACTACTGCTGGTGCAACCAACTTACTCATCTAGCACTTCAGTTGATTGTGTCATTTTCTCCTGAATCTTTACATGTGGCAACATCCATAGTTACTCTCCCCATTCCACTCCATCCCCCCATTTGTATGGCAAATATCTCAGTGGTCTTGTTGGATCATTGGAGACCATGGAATGTCATCACTATGAGTAATTCAGTATCTAGTGTAGGACTGTCCGCAAGGTTCTCACTCAGTATTCCATGTACATCCACAGCAATATCCAACATTGAGTTTATCATTGTTGTACTTCCAACACATCGTCGCCACAGTACATTAGTACTGTGATCATTGTGACGCTAATTTTACTGGACTATTATTCATTATCTCTGTGCCTCATAAGAGCCACTTGCGGTCCTGGGAGAATCCATTTGACGGGGTGCAGAATTAGTCTCTAGCATGCTGGTCAAAAATTCATGGAATCATAGTATCAGATCAGATGCTGTAATTGGCATGGTAGGCATCTCTAATACATGGACTGGCATTATGTGAATCATGTATTCAACTGTCAATCCTGTCATGCTGCTCACCCTTACATGCTTATTCACTGGTCCATCAAGGCCATGAGTTGAGATATATACTACTATGTATGGCAGTCCAAGTCAATTACGGAATTGAGGTGCCATGGCAATACTTGTAGAGCAACGATTAGTCGGCACTTGTACACACTTCAACTATTCGGACCGCTCTCACATTCACTTCGTCTGAACTACATGCATGGTTCTCCATCTTGCTGTTCTGTTTGAGTATTGACTTGATAGTGGAGTATTCAGGCTCTCTAAGATGAACCTTGGTCTAGGTGAAATCCAATGAAAATAAATATCCTCCAACTGTGTACAGAAAACCCTCACACTCAATAACTGCAATTCCTGATATGATTCAGCCATCATCTCTCACTGAGCCAGATACCTAGAGAGGTTTGCAGGAGCATTGGTCACTCAGATGCTAAAGGAGATCTGGACTGTGATTTATTTGCTATCCCCTAGAGGGGTAAGATTATCAGAAAGGTACACATGCATATATTGGGGGCACTGGAATGTTTTATCTGTCTGTAATCTGCAATTTAAGCATTTTCATTCCAACTTTCAATATTCCTAGAGCTCTGGTCAAACTGATGTTGAGGGAGTGAGTGTAGAATCCTTGCTGAACTATGATTGATTGGGTTTCAGTTCTTCAGCCAGGTAGGATATGGAATTTTGCAAGTTACATTTCATGCCCTCTGCTTGAGATAATTCTCCTGATAGTTTCTGCTGTTGATGTGGCTGTTGCGGCTATTGCTGTTTGCAGCCTGGGGCGAGCTGTATATCAGAACCATAATCAACAAGCTCATCCACAATTGTGAAATAGCCACTGGATTTATTCAACAGCTTGATCTTGGCGTTGAGTCCTGAATGTAGCCGAACCCAGACACTGTTGAAAAGAAACTTGTTGTCTTGTGGCAGACATTCCACAGCTCATAAATGATTGTTGATTCGATTGCCGTAGACTCTCACCAGCTCATTCGCTTGTAGATGGCAGTAAGTCATACACTTTAACAACCATTTGCATTTACCGGCCTATTTTCTGTGTACCATCTGATTTTTTTTAGTCAATGCCATGCAGTCATTGACACAGAAATCCTGGTCTGTCTGTGGATCTTGAAGCCACCACTCAGGATGAGTCATATTAGTCTGCCTCTGTGACAGGTGTAGCAGATTAATCTATAGTCAGAGAAGACTTGCTGCATACATACCTTTATTAGGATATCTGTGTGGGAATTGCTATGCATGGCACGGAAAGTTAGATGGTAATGTACAGAGAAAGGTTTTGATCTCCTGTGCACCACATTGGTACATTTCCTGAATTGGTCATAACAATGGTTTTTGTTTCCATTGCTTCTGTTCAAATTCCTTGCTGTGGGATCCCCTGCTCACTTCCCTCTGTGTGGCATTCCCCAGGTGGCGGTGCTAAATCTAATGGATGGCAGGGATGGGAACTCTCACTGTTCCTAAGTTATTCTGTATATACCTGGGATGGCGGATTCAACACTACACTTCAGATTGGGCAAAGGCCCAGAACCAGCAATGTTTGGGTGTCCCTCAGGTCGTTGTGCAGACCAACTCTCAGCCCAATGTTCATGTCGCAACTGTTAAGTTCCTCACTGTGGTCATCCTATTGCTACATTTCAGCCTCCAGATGAATAGAGGGATGTTGGGTGAAATAAGTATAACCCAGCGGAGCCATATTAACAGCTTTCTCTGCTGTGTCATGCATTAGACACATTATAAATTTCTCTCGGCTCACTCAGGCAGCATATTAGTAGTACTGATATAATATTGCTCAGTAGATTGATTTTTCTATCAGTGATGACATTTTTGATGCAATTTGCAGATGTGGTAAACCGGTGTATTCTGGAGAGCGCAATGTATGAAACAACATATCACATGAGTATTGTATGATGCCATGTACATCTATGCTTTGCTGAATACAGCTTGTATTAGCTGTACCATTTTATGCTATAGGAAGTAAGGGAAGATGGACAAGTTAGTGGTAAGATATTCACTACATATCCAAGTGGAATAGTATTGGCTTGCAGCATGTAATAGATACTTACAGGGTCTGAATTTATGTATCACACTCCACACACCGGATTACATCTTGCCTGTTCAGTATCAATGGAAATCACTTTGTAGAAATTTGCATTCACCATCACTTGAATTTAGTAGCTTTGTAGCAGAAACTAAGGTTGATCACAGTCAGAGTATACTTGCAAACATCTGATAGATTGTATAAAATACCCAATAGATGTGAATAACTGATACATCACTAGCAGCATTGAAATTTTGGCCAGTACTATTAGAAATAGGAATGATTCACTTATCCAGGAATTTGGCAAATTCCAGATTTGAAGTTGGGTGCTTTATATATTTATTGTGGCTTATATCAACATCTATGTGGAATATTCCTATTGGTTTCTCCATATTTGGTATTGAATACAACTTTGAATTATTGATATAATTAGAACTAGACTATAAACAAACTGCTTTGTCTGTAGCAGATATGTTAAATAAGAAAAATCAAACCTATTATGGTAATTAAGTAGTATGTTATTAGATGTTTGTACTTGCCTGTACTTGGGATAGTTTGTTTATGCATATACTAGTATTAGCAAATATGTACCTCCAATCGACAGGTATACCATACAATTATCTAAATCCTGTGCAGGGAACACAACATACTATTCCATACCATAACGATAACTCTGGTCAGTATGTTGCAATTTACAGGGGGCTGATACCCAAGACCATTTCTGTACTATCTGTATAGTAAATACATCATCTAATGGAAAACATGCAAGATAACTCTAGAATGATACTTGATCTTCATTGTTCCTTTCAGGATGCCCAAGACTTTTATTCTTCTTTAGCTTCTGAACTGGTAGCTACTTATGCAAAAATTTGCAATCAACCAACTGTGAAATCAGGAATCACTACAAACTGAATATTTTTTGTGATAGGGATTATTTGATCCACCTTTGTATTATATACTGATCATGTGAATCGATTGTAGCCAAAAACAGTGCCTCTCCAATGGAGTTGTTCATACCAGTACTATACAGAGTATTATTGTGAGTACTGGGATAAGAAAGGTGGTTAGAACATACCAGTTACTGAGTGCGTTGGACTGAAGTTTTTGTATGACCCCAATCTTGAATTCAATACTAGCTTGCATTGTAATTTACCTACCCACTGTATTGTAATTATATTCAAGTAAGACTTCTGATATATGCCATAAGGGTTTGAATATTGGGTGAGTTGACTATAAGCTGCTGGCATAGTACAGTAATATTTAAAATTAATAAATAAGTTTTTTGTTATCCAGTTAATCTGTTATAGTATTCAGATACTAGTGAGCTAGATTTGCATGTTCTATATTCTACAAAGTTACAAGTCAACAATCTTACCTGGAAGTTATCCTGTTGATATTACTTAAAAATATCACATAATTACTGGTATCATAACCAGAAGAATCCATACATTGAAAAACACAGAGTATAGACACCTCTAAGGCAGAGTTGTCTAACTTCTCAACACTGCTAGTACCAGGATATTCAATCACCCACTGACAACCTCTTTCATTTCGTAATCCTGATTCTTCAATTGTCAAGCAATTTATACATCTATTTCTCCTTAATATACTGCTACATAATTGTCAACTGCAATCTTGGGACAGTCTTACCAGTCAGTAGTTTGCAAATATATGTAGATTGATCTGTCATCTCAATGTAACTAACAATTGATTTATCTACTACTAGTACTTTTGATATATGTTAATTGTAGACCACTTTTGAATGTGATTTAACAAAGAAGTGATTGGTAAATATATTATAGTAATGTTGGTTCTAACTGAGTGTATCATGCAGCTACAATTCTTCTGTGAACTATCATTCCAAAGTACTGTGCAAATTCCCAATATCTGGTTCATAATGTATATTCAGCATTGTGTTATGTAGCTTATCTAGTATTACAAGAACTAGTGAAAGATACTACAACTGTTAAAGTTTTACAATCTGCACTTTCATTACTTGTAATTTGAACAACTGTTACCTCAAGTTGTAACTATAATGCAACTTGTAACCATTTGACTGGTTGCTGATTATGATAGATGTGATCAGATTGACCTGATACAAGGAACAAAATGCAATCCAAGATACTCAAACTTGAAATATGTATTGAGACATACAATACATCCATTAACATTTTATTCATAGTCATATGTTGATTTGATAAATAATAGAACAAGAAAAGATTGAGAAAAAGGAATATGTACAATATATAAAATTCTTAGTGTATATTGAGTTCATAGATTGTGTCTAAATAATCATTGATACCCAGATTGATCTTTGGCAGTCTGCATTGTAATCTTAAGTACCATGAATGAATTTCTGTATCAATACACTTATGCCACAACCTCCAATCTCCTAGTCCATTGAATCTTTTTCTTATCATATAATCTAATTCTGCCATTATTCTTCTCCAATATTATATTATTCTCCAACAATATATCATTCCTCAATATCATATCATTCTCAAACATTGTATCATTCTTACATCCCATAATGTCAACAACTCTTAGTTATTCTATCAATGACTTGCCACTCCTAATAGCTCCTCACACTTCCAGTATTGTGCCCTGAAACAATGACCCACTTGCACAGTGCATCATCAGAGAACTGATCAGGAACAGCTTCGGTGTAGCCATAATAGAGATCAATTATAGCCATTAACATTGTACCATATCATGTTATTGGTATTACTACCATACTGTGATGTATTATTGTATCTGAATGTCTGTTTGTCCTATGTATCTGCAACTGTAATTTGGTCAGGGTATTATCTTAGTAGCACCTTCTGCTGTGGGCATTACTGGTGAGTTGTAGTATCTAACTGTGCATTTATACGCATTGTTACCATTTCAAACACACTTTGTCTGGCCTGATATACAGTTCGTTTATTATCCAGTGGGGCCTTGAGTGTGTTTGAGTGCCATTTTTCCACCCTCAAATTTGACCATGTAAACTTAGTGTTATTTGTAATTATATACCATCTATGGTTCAGATCTCAATGTCAAACCATATATGAATATCATCTGGCTTGCTGTGAAGCAGTGCTTAAACCACCATGGGGATGTATATAGAAGGATATCCAACAGGCTTGCAGAATGATTATTTCAGTGTATCGTATGGGGTAATAGAGAAGACTTCATGGGGATGATCCAGCAATTTCAGTTAGGAGTTATTCAGTCCACTCAGTGTGGGCTATTTAAGCAGAGTAGGAGATGAGTGAGTATACTTAGTGTATTGCATGGAAATGCTAATCAAGCCCACTCTGGAATATATTAAGAGGCAGGTGATCAGTATAAGCTGCAGATATTACTCAGGGACTGTCAGTCAGGGTTGGCTGCATATGCTGCTTGCATGCTGGCTGGAAATAGTCTATCTTGGTTTGCTGCAAATGGTACTCAGTCAAATTGGGTAGAGCAGAGTTTGCACTGAATTTGAAAGTTACCTTCATATCATTGTAGTGATATAGTCAAAGAAGCAATCAGGGCACCTATAGTCAGTGCTCAACCTTACATCTCACAGCATCCCCAAGAAATCCATGAAAAAAACAAGCTTTTAATTTGTGCAGTGTGAGAGGATTTGATAGGAAACTTGGCCATAAAAAAATGTTCAAATGGGTGGATCCGGAAAAACGCAACATAAGTGTGAGAGGCCAAGAGCTAGAAAGTAGAGTGCATAATATAGTGTAAGTTGCCATGATGGCTAGCTTTTCATTGTCCCGGTTGTTGTGTATCTGTCTCGGTTTAGAACTTGATCACTGAGACCATACCACTTTTTCTGCATATTCTTCCACATCCACCCATTGCGATCCCCACACTGGGTCTTGTGCATCCACCCCATTCTCAGTACTTGAGAACATGCAGTTAACGAATGGTCATTATCAGCAATCAGTAGCATTATGAGATAATATCAAATATAGACTACAAGTATCCAGAAATGGTTGGGCCAAACGTCCCAATCGACTGTTGCCTAACACTGTCTGCCTCCTGTTCCTTCAAGTGTCGAAGACACTCGTCTGAGAAGCCCCAACTGACTATCTGTAAACAGCTCATCACGTGATCATGTTGTGTTTTCAGCTACCATCAAGATAGTCCCAAACTACCCACTGAATACAGTCTCAACTCCTGGTCAGCCTGTTTCAACTGAAAACTGTCTGCAGCCAACAGACTGTGACAATAACCAGCCAGCCTTCAAGAACTGCCTACAGCCAACTGTCAGTGACAGTCTCCAACAACCATCTGCTGATACCTGAGATTGACTGTCACCATATCACTAAAATATAATTCTATCAGTGGGGGCCTCTGGGAGTATGTGGACATTGTCGGACAGAAATACCAGGATGGCCCAATCTTGAAGTTGACTATGCTGAGGCTGTTGAATTGAGGTGGACCTGAGAGTGCTGGTAACAAATCTCAAAGTTGACTGGACTGATGAAGTGGCCCTCTAGATTCAACTGGCAACATTTACAATAAATCCCCAGGGTACAGGAGGACCAGCAACAATCTCAGAAGCACCTTGGAACACAAGCAACATAAATGTGACTCGGATCGGAGCTGGTGCACTGGGAAATCGCTGCGACGAACTATCATTGAATGTCTTTAAAATTATTCAATTCAGTGTCTATTCACAATGATGTGTATATGTATCTTTCTTTCTGTGTGTCTATGGATCTATCAATTACTGTCGCTATTTATCGACATACCGAATGACAGGAGTGGGTGCAGGCAGTTCTTGAGGGCATTCAGAGGTGCCCCTGCCAATTACTACAGAGTGAACATATTATCCCACATTGAGGCCATGATCGAGCAAGTTTGGAGATGCACATGCGGGCAGAGATCATGCTATCTCAGAGATGCACTTGCAGGCTGTGATCGTGCAAGCATAACGATATACTTGAACAACATGATTAAGTGAACTCAGCAAAACACTAAGCAGCTGTGATCTTAGTTGCTCAGAGATTAAGTGGACTCAGACTTACATGTGGAGGCTGTGATTGAGCAAGTTTGGAAATGCAGTTGGTGGCTGAGATTGAGTTAACTCACAGATGCAGTTTGGCCATTATCCAGTGACTTTGGAGATGCACTTGGAGGTAGTGCCGAATGTGGCGAAACAGTGGAGCAAGACGACAGAGAGCGTATCCTCAATAGTTGGTGGCACGTTGCCCAACATTCTAAGGGATTTTGTACGAAGTAGTGGTTTTGGCTGGAGGAGTATTGGCAGCGGGTCAGAAGATATAATTGGCTACCCAGCTGGAAGGAACCACTCAAATTGTGTAGATCTATACAAACTCAGCAATCATCAAGGAGACCAAGATCTGGAAATGATAGAGTGTGTATACAGCCGTGTGATTAGATGATGTCTATCTACCACAGGGTTTCCTCATTTTGTATACTCCCAGTCGCTCAGTCAATGTCCATTGGATATGTCTGTCAATGTGCTCCCTGATGGCTTCCACCTGGCAAATTCAGTGCCTGAGGCGATGAGAAATGGATTTTGCCACCACAACTTCTCCCTGGCCCTCTGTGGAAAGCACAACTCTCCTGTTTCATCCCATATAACCACATACCCTAACCTGAATCAACAAATGAATAACATGAACCAAAAGGAATGACATATACCCAATGCAATACCATACACCAAATGGAGAAATATAAACCTAGAGGAAAAACGTATAGGCGTACACTCTGTGTGCACCAGCTTCTGGCTGCCACCTTCAGGATCCGCCCTCCATATAATGTGATATGTCGAGAAGTATGAAATGTTACCACACTGAGAATCAAATTGTACTGTTACCTTAGTCATTGTGTACATGGCTGCTGTAATTTGTAGCTGGGCTTCTATAAACAGCTCAGCATCTGTGTTTACGGCTTGTTGGAACATGGGAACAATGTTGTTCCCCAATTATCTCTCTTGGTGTGCCACTGTTGGTATTTCTTCATTCAACATTCTCTTGCATTCTTGGTTAAGGGTGTGCTAATCTAGAATGCAGCTTGCCGATTCCGTATTTGCAGTGTCACTGTCTGAACTGCCACTTCCACTGCCGGCAGTGGAAGGTCAGTAGGGCTGTTGGGTATCCTTGATCGTTTGATAGGAATGCATCTGTAGGGCGGTTGTTGCCTCTGGTTCGGTGTCAGTTGGTAGGATCATGCTGATCAATTCATTGGCAGGAGTGTGCGTGATTGTACTGTCCTTAGTTCTTGTGGAAGCTGGTGCAATCGGGCAGGCCCCTGTCTCAGTTGGAGTGGAACAGATGGTACCAGACTCAATGTTCGCTGGACAGCTGCTGCTATCTCCTGACCCATCCTCAGCCATATCGATCAAAAGCCCTCAAATATTACTCACAATCTGGGTTGGTGTCGATATTGATGGAATCACCCTATGCTGATCGGGGGATGGCGGTAGTAGGGCTATTCCATGCTCTGCAGGTGGTACTGATAATGTCAATATACAATGTCGATATATGTAATTGTGGACATCCATGGCATGGTATCACCTGCATGGCATTGCTAACCACCAGTACCATTTTTGGGCAAGAGCTGCATAGTCAATTGCTGTTTGCAGCTGTGGGAGGCGATTATCTAACAACGTTTTAACTTCCTGGAAGTCGCCAGAAGAAAGCCACATACTAGATTTTGATTGTCTCTATTGCTTGCAGTGGTGCTTGATGTATGCACAATAGAGGTATCTCTTCAGTAACTGAAGATCTCTAGATGACTGCCTGGCAGTTGCAGTTGATCACAGCCCCATCTGACTTCCATTGAGATTGCCAAAGATTTCATGGAGTTCAGGAGAGCCCTGTCAGAGGTTTCGCAGCATGTTCGTTGCACATGCCTTCCTCTTCTAGGCCGTTTAATGGAAATGGAGCATCAATATTCTCTGCCTGAAGCAATCGAGGTCCTGCAGGTAGTTGTTGAATCACTTCAATATGAGCATCATCCAATCTAGGTTGCCTTCCGCTGAGTTTGAGAGCCAAGTTACCTGGGCATTAGCATTATTGGTAATGTCCCCAAATTGAACTGTCGATTTTGTGCTGGATGTGAGTGGTGCCTTGTGGGGTGAGCTCATGAGTCGCACCCTTCGCAGCATCTGGTAGTGATCCGCCAGCACTGTCCGAGATGCACTCCCCACTGAGTTGTGATACTGCCTCTGGTGAATGGGATACTCGAGGTGGACCGCGAGCGATGGTTCACGTATCCAGGCAGGAGCCCTCAAGATTCATGGCGGTGGTAGTCACTGTGGAGGTGGCGACTGTGGTCGTGGCGGTGGCTGTCGTGGTGGTGGTGGTGGTGGTGGCTGCAGTGATGGTAGCTGCGATGGTGGTGGCTGTGGTGGTGGTGGTGGTGGTGGTGGTGGTGGTGGTGGTGGTTGCAGTGGTAGTTAGTGCAGTGGTAGTGACAGCAGTGGTGGTTGCTGCCTTGGTCGAGTCGAGGTCCATAGATGCAGTAGTAGTGGCTAACGGCTCTTCAAATATCATGGCATTGCTGGGTGCTGCAGCAGTCGCAATCATTTGAATGAAGATTATGATTGTTATCAGTCATCAGTTATGATTGTAATAGTGATATTGGATACATTTCTTGGTGAGTCAGGGGAGGTGAATGGTACAGTGCTGTAGCTGTCTGTCCTTAGGAATGTGGGAGGGGGGAGCTCTTTTTATACCTGGTGGGGTATCATGTGCCAATTCCTGATTCATCCAGTCACTAAGTGGTTTCTGACATCCCTAGTATGCTCTTCCCATATCTTTTCACAACTTTGTCACTTCTTCCCCTGCTGTTTTCCTGCTTATACTCTGCGGCTGGGCATATCTCACTTGTCATTTCTGTTCTCAGTGGTGAATTTTCTGCTTACTCCTCCACTAGTCATAATCTATCTTATCTCAATGTTAGCTGAAGGTGAGGGGCGAACAGTAGGAATTGTTTGTGTAATTTGGGTAGTGTTAGCAACGGTTCCGGACCGTCCCTTCAAGTCCGGGTCCGGGTCCAAACCGAACCGTTGCCAAATTGGCGGTCCGGGTCGTCAATAAACCCGAACTGCCCACTCGGGTACGGTTCCAAGGTAAACTCCCAACCCGTCTGGATTGGGCGGGTTGTAAGCAGGTCACCCAGCGGGTCCATCTATAGATTCATATAAGGCTCTTTTATTTGCACTGTGTTAATAGTATCTTATCAGAATCGCATTTTCAGCAACCAATGATGTGCTTTTGCTTGTTGAGCAGTTTGCAATATCGATTAATTTGATATCTGTGTTTCACCTTCGATATATGGTATTTTTGCCTAGCAGGGTGGTCAATAATACAGTTATGCACGCGAAGATCCGCACGATGCCTTGATTACAAAATATGCAAGGCCTAAACCTGTTGACGTTCGGTTGACACTCATTTTCAGGATGCCGCAGGGTGCATGTCGCTGTTGTTTTTGCCAGTAAAGGCTGCCGATATCTCATAAATGGATATCTGCAATCAATCGGAACATAACCTGCCCAAGATGCAAAGCCACACCTCGTTGACGCTCCGTTGACGCGCATGCTGAGAATGGGGCAGTGACCGTGTTGCTATCTGTTTTGCCAATAAAAGCTGCCAATACTTCCATTATGCCTGAAAACGACCCTGTCACTCGTGAATTACCCTACTTACAAGACCACAAATTGTTGACGCTCCGTTGATGCTCATGCCAAGAATGGGGCGGTGACCGTGTTGCTATCTCTTTTGCCAATAACAGCTGGCAATACGTCCGTTATGCATAAAAACGACCAAGTTACTGGTGCATTACCGTACTTACAAGACCACACATTGTTGACGCTATGTTGACGCTCATGCTAAGAATGGGGCGGGGACCGTGTTGCTGTCTCTTTTGCAAATAAAAGCTGCCAATAGGTCCGGTATGCATAAAAATAACCAAGTGACTGCTGAATTACCGTACTTACAAGACTATAAATCATTGACACTCTGTGACGCTAGTTTTAATGTATTGTCCATTCAACATCTGCTGCCGTCGACGATTGTTTTCATCCTGATTTGACTTTATCGGTTATCTTTCTACCTGATTGAGACTCGGCCCTGTGGAAAAGCCGAGCAGCATATAAATCTTGCACTGTTCACTCTCACACAACTAAAAATAATGTATCATGCCAAACGATTCATTGCACCTGCTATACATCTATTTATGAACCGATATTCACACACTACTTCTTACCATTTGCCCATAATAAATCTCTAACTGAAACTCTCGGTCAAGCTACATAAAGCTGGTGAACCATTGACGCATTCTGTCCTACTTTTTCTTCCCTCCTTTATTTCTCCACGTTTCTACTCCATTGACCATCACCAACACCTTTTCAGCCTGCCTCTTTGACTTCCGTGTTGGCCAAACCAATCCAGGCACATTTGGCGCGGCGCTCACATCCTGCTGCTCTGGGCATTCCCGATCCTCAATGCCAGTGTTCGGCTCAATATCGGATTCATCATCCGCTGCGCAATCGTCTTCGCTGTCATTTGGATCATCCAAGTCACCATTCCAGTTTATCCAATCATCGGTGGCCGAAATGCTTTCAGGTGCACTTGTCCCGTTGCATTCGACTGGATGACGGTTGATTCTCCGGATTCGGCGGACATTTCAGATTTGAGTTCGTCCTCCAGGGAGGTCCTTTGCAGACAAAGCTGGTGGCAAAGGTGATCTTTCTGACAATTTAAATGCAGCCGCACCATCATCTTGAAAGAGTATCAAGGATGCTTTGACGATCACTTCCGTGTCCGAAATGTATCCTACAGCGGTCATCTGTTCATTTTGAGCCCGAGATTCCTTCTGGGTAGCATGTAGGTTGTGGCTGCCCTGCCACATCTCCCAAAAGTCGTGAACCTTGGCCATTCTGTGGAATTTCCTTTCTTCCGCGTCTTTCTTCATTTCCCAGTCGTTTTCTGTGTGTGTAGGATCCAATTTTGTGTCAGTGCCTGCCAAAATACCATTATTGGCTCGAGTGAACTGCCTGACAACGACTTTTTCGCGAAGGGTCTCGACTGTGGTTTTTGACTGCCTGCAGCCAATAACATCTCGGCCAACGGAACAACTGGCCTCCACTCCGACACCATGTGGTATGATAGAGAATATGTCGCGCGCCACATTGGAGAGATCGGCGTACTTTGAATGCGTTTATTCCTGTTGGCGCCACCAATCAGTTATGTCCGGTAACCAAAATGTACTGCTAATCTTCATTTTGTCGGAGTGGTAATCAATGAGATTTGGATTAATTTGTCCCCAGTGCGTTGGTGCCTCAGGCGGGGAATTTGAATAGAGCCTGGCGGGGGTCATGAAGCGGGCTGCGCGATTGCTTCGTCCGGGTGTCATCTCGGCCACATTGATAGGTGTTAAGCATTCATCATCATCGCTGGACAAATCATATGGATCAAATGATGATTGATTGGACACTGAAGCCGTTGCAGAGGGGACGAGATTGCTGCTCGATACGGTTTGGAGTTTATTGACTGGCACACGTCGATGTTTGGCACAGTATTCATTCTGCACATTCTTCAGAAAGGCCTCTTGGTATTGTGTAGTGTAGGATGTCTCGTCCTCAGGATTAATATCCATTCCCCTGTCCCACTTCCTAAACGATCGCAACATCCGGAAAGGATCGAGGATGTGTGCGGCAATCAGAGGCATGCCTGCCGTTGGAGTCACTTCAGCGTAGTATTTGGAAAGCTTCTGTCGAGCTAACTTCACTGCGAAGATGTGGTCTTCTTTCCATGGAGGCTTCTTCTTGGCCAAAGCTCGCATCACACCATCCATGTGATCGAACATGTCATTGTACACTGTAATAACGTGATGCAATGTGACTGTATGCCTCTTTGACATCCAAAGGGTCCAATATCGAAATGGCCTCAATACTTCCATGACATACTTGACAAGCGTACATTCATCCTGAGTTGTGAATAGAGGCCGGTATTCAGCGTAATTTGGGATTTGAAGCTACTCGCATGTGAGTTCCCGTAATCGGTAGGCGCACTCGAGCAACTCCAGTGTAGAGTTCAAACGTGTCTTCACATCCATAATCGGAAGTACTGCAATGCGGACTTTGGCTTTTAGACAGTCAATGAACTTGTTTCGGCGACCAGGTGTCAGCATAATTAATACAGCAAGCATTCTCTGCTATATGAAGGTCAGTTTCAGGACTTTCAAAATCTCATGAAATACGTACTTTCTCAAATATCTTTGGTAAACCTGGTCTCATGGCCGACACCTTGTTGATTCTAGCATTGCCCTCTTTTCGAAGTCTTTGACTCTTCCCAATGTCTATGCTTTCATTCTCTCCAAATTGCTGATCGCGCTCATGGGCTTCCCAAGACTTGGTGCGGCCTATTACACCGAGACTGCTCATGAATGCACCAAAAGCCAGCTGTATGACGTGCACCATGCATGGTATGTGGTTCCTCAATGCCGGCCACTCGATTCCAGAGGCCTCGAGTGTTGATTGCAGCTCGCGTGTCATTGAGTAGTTTAAGGATGCATTATCATTGGTAATACCAAGCAAACGGCTGTTGGTAAGCTTGAAACGATCAATCACGTCCTTCAAATGTACGGCTAGCCTTGCACCAGTATGTTGGCCCGTGACCTATCATCTTTAATTAGCTTTCGAAATGGGAACAGAACAGGCGATCAACCTCATCGAAAGCGAGTTAAACTTCATGAAATGCTCAATTTAGATCCATATAGTATGCAATGACCGACGTTATGGCCAGTTTGTTGGTTGAAGTCCATCCGTCGAAAGCTAAATTAACTTCATTTCGTAACGGCAATTGCTTCTTAATTGCATGCACAGTCAGTGCATATTCCCTCCGGCACATGTTGCTAAGGGTCGTAGCGGACAGTAGGACTAGATCGTCGCGTAATGCCTTATATGACTGTTGTAGCTCAAGATTTGATATAGCATTCCATGGAATGTGTGCCGAAACAAATCCTAACATGAGGTAGCGATTCCATGTGTCTTGGTGAAATTGGGCAGTTTCAAAGGCCTTAGCTGCCAGTTTGGAACGTTTTGTCTGTCATTTCGATCAATATGGATTAAACTGGATATCAAATCTGATATTCCTCTGCAAACTTACTATTGTGATTCCTCGACTTCCGTGCCTCTTCAGGATGGCCAAAGATTTCTCACCCACCGTCGAACTAGTCAATTCAGTGACCTCTGACTCTGTTAATTCATTTAACTTTTTGATGTGAGCTTTTGCCAGCAAGTGTTTCCCCATTGAGCAGGTCCCATGTTCTGATGGATGGGGAACAACTTGATGACAAACGATACAAATGATGCCAGGGCTGCTGGTCTCCTCAATTCCACGGTGTAATCAGAATCGCCACGACTGCGCATGCCTAGACATATTCCCAGCAATAGGCCGCTTCGAGCCTTCATCCATTGAAGCCCACCACGCATCGAAGATGATTTGCAATGTAAGGTCGCTCAAATCGCGAATACAGACACGTTCAGTTTTGGAAGGAATCATAACCTCAAGCAATGAGGTGTTCAAAGATTGTGTATCCGACATGGCGGTGGAAATTAGGCTGCTGGGTATTCCGACTCGAGAGACTGCCGAAAATAACGATACAGTAAAGCAGACTGCGGGTTCTTGAATATTGACTCTACCGCTACAAGGAAGATAATCAGATCAGTAAGACATTGCATGCACATTGGTGAAGTCGAATACAAGGACAGATTGCAACGACTGACCGCGGAAAACTCCATTTAGGAACAGCATAATGCAGTTTATTGCTGTGTAGCGTTCGGAGCCTTGACGAACCATGGGTGCTGAATTGTAGGAGGCGGATGTGATATCATCACTTGCATTTTTGCCAATAAAGGCTGCCGATAGGTTTATTGTGGTTTATCTGCATTCCATTCCGGTTAGATTATCCAAGATGCCAGCGCACAGATCGTTGATGCTCTGTTGACCCTCATTTTGGGACATGGTTACGATCTTGTTGTAACCATATTTGCCTAGAAAGGGGGCTAATAGCACGATTGTATATCATTGTGGTCGCATAGCCCCATCATGTTCCAAGATGGAACACCTGAAATTGTTGACGCTCCGTTGACACTTATTTTTAGGGCATAGTGATGATGTTGTCGAAACCATTTTTGCCTAGAAAGACGGCTGATAGTCCGATTATGTGTTAATGTCGCCACACTGCCCTCGCATTTTCCAAGATGCATGGCCAAAAGTCATTGACGCTTCATTGACGCTCATTTTTAGGACATAGTTTCGATGTTGTAGCAACCATTTTTGCCTAGAAAGGCAGCCGATAATCAGATTATGGCTTGATGTTGCCGCACAGCCCTAGGATTTTCCATGATACAAGGCCAAAAGTCGTTGACGCTCCATTGACGCTCGTTTTTAGGACATAGTTACGATGTCGTATCAACCGTTTTTGCCTAGAAAGGAAGTTGATAATCTGATTATGGCTCAATGTCGCTGCACAGCCCTAGGATTTTCCATGATACAAGGCCAAAAGTCGTTGACACTCCGTTGACGCTCATTTTTAGCACATACTAGCGATGTTGCAAATGGTTTTGCCTAGAAAGGCAGCTGATAGCGCGATTATGGGGTAACGTCGCCGCACAGCTCATGCATTTCCCAAAATGCAAGGCCAAAAGTCGTTGACGCTCTGTTGACTCTCAGTTTTAGGACATAGTAGAAATGTTGCCACCACCATTGTTCCATAGAAAGGCGGCCAATAGTTCGATTATGACATACTGTAACCGCACAGCCTACTGGCTGTTCGATGACGCAATGCCAAAAGTCGTTGATGCTCCGTTGACGCTCGTTTTTAGGATGCGGCAACGAGCGTCTCATTTACCTTTTTCGCAATAATGCCGACCTATACATCCACTTTGGAAGGATGTGACAATGCAGCCTATTGATTGCTGAATGTGTAAGACTCAAAATCATTCACACTCTGTTGACGCTCACATTAATCACATCGAAACAGCCTTTGCACACTCAATAATTGTATTCAACGAATCATATACTCATTATTGACCTCCAGTATTGCGTATGTATGCATTATCGTTTGCATCCAGCAGTTTTGTTACCTCTCAATTTCTGATCAACTGCTATCTACGCTATCTGTGTGAAAAATGACGTGGCCCTATCACATTCCAGTGCTTTCGGCCGGCAATTGGCGGCATGTAGATCATTTCATTAGTTTGTGGTAAATATAGCTCTACTTCCTCAACATTCCTTATCCAGCTCCTTCTCCTCGATCTCCATGCCGTACCACAAGCAATTTCAAATATCTCAACCATTTGCACCAGGTCTGTGCGGAGAGTTATGCGGTTGGATAGATGGATGAATTAAGCATGATGGTTGTCGTTCAGATCAATTCGTCATGCGCACTGACCACTCTCTCTATGACACGTATGACATCACTCACTTAAATCTTGTTGGCACATTTCGTCACTACTATTGCTTTTGCTTTGTCACTTGACAGTCACTTGCGCAAAGAAACCGTACATTTTGGCCATCTTAAAGTGCGATTTCGATTCCAGAACTTTCACATGGTGCGTTCGACCCTTGCACATGCACAGACAAATTATCATGTCTCACAATTTGGTCAGTGAAAACAAGAAAAAGCTGACAAGTGGCAAAATTGGTAAACAACTTGCTTTTCACAGCGATCGGACGTCAGAATTTATAGTTTGAATAGCTATTCTTCCGCAGACATAGGAGCCGTCTCCATCTCTTCGTCGGAATCCGATATCTATATGGTACTCAGCTGGAGGCTATATGCAAGGGTATAAGATTACGGGTTCAACAGAGCTTACTGGTTCAACTGGCTTCGCTTTCAGCAACGTTGACCAATCAGGCTCCGCAGCAGGCTCACCACTTGTTATGCTCGATTTTGACTGCGGATTCTCCGAACCTAGCCTGATATGACTACCTCCTGGTCGAGAAGTCCCTTGCGGCCTTTGCGATATTCCGGGGACAATCTCGAGATTCTCCATACGCTCTTCAAATGTTGTCGGTGGAGGTGCGGGAGCGTCATCATATGTTTGCAGCTGAACAACTGCCGCAACTCGCAATTCGAATGTGCTGTACTTCTTACCTCATTCACAGAAGTAGTCGGCTGCATCCTCCCATCCCGGTCGAGTCAATTTGTCGAGCTTCATCTGCGTCTGCCGAAACCTCTCCATGCACTGCTGTACCGTTTTGTTGATTGTGTGCATCACCCAGCCGGGTTCGTCATCTTCGCTCAGCTTGCCCTGCTCAGTCTCTTCATCATCCTCATCGTCCCCATCCTCCCCATTGTCGGAACTTGCAAGATCACTCAGACTGTCTCCTATAGCAAGCAGCATCTCCTCAAACGTCTTTTCGGGCTCTCTGGACGTCAATCGCGTGATTTCAGCATGCGTCATATCGTGCTGCTCTTGCTGAACCGCTGCCTCTGCTTCTTCAACTCGCTTTCTTGCCCCAGCGGTTTCTCTCTCAACATAATCCTCAATCCATTTCTCATTCTCTTCATAGCTTATGAAGTGCGTTTCGCATCGTTTCTCCGCCACAAGCTTCTTTTTGAATCTCAAGCAGCGCAATGCCCCAAGTGCTCGGACTCTCTCCGCTACCAAACCGCTCTTGCCTTCATTTGCATGATGACGTTGTTGAGTTAACCACTTTGTCGATTTGCTGTATCTGCCTGCTGGAACTGGCGAAAAGTTCATTTTCACAGCATTGACCATTGTAGTTTGCGTGGACTTTGTTGTTTGGCGAGATGTTGGATGTTGCACATTATGGACAATATGGAGGCAAGCTGCGTCTTTTATGTCAAGGTTGGTACGTTTACTCATCTTGAACAAAGCAAAATCTCCCTCTTGACTGTCAATAATTCAGGAATCATGACGCTAACCGTACTACATGACATGATTGTTAGCGTCATTTTCATGTAATATCCCGGGGATCATTTGAGACAAACATCGGCAGACGTCCTTTCCCTCCAACGACATCCTATTAATATCTACCGATCAGGCGATTCCGGCAGTCGTACACTGCAGTTTATCCCTGTTACCAAACAAATAACATAAGACCGACTTTTTGCAGATTGCGGGGCGGTGGGAAACCCCTGCAACTTGCAGCCATACTCAGTAGGATTCATCTTGAGCATAACGATCATGTTGGCTGCTACTTATTCCATTCTGGCAAGAAGGAGACTATATAGTCCTCAGGGCTTCCCACTTCCTCTCGTTATCATCTTCCTCTTCTATTCCTCACCAGCACATCATGGATACACAATCACCTCCACCAGGTGAGAGCGGATCGAATACCGGCCGATTGGCAGGCACTACATCAAATACAGACATTCTTGGCACACAACAAGAGCGCCGACACAAGTTAGTTCACCGCGACGCTGCCAATGCAGCCACCAAACATATGACCCAGGATGCCCATTTAAAAATCGTCCGCAAGACTGGAAGCAGCAAAAATAGGAAGCAGCATGCAGTTGGATGTGTGTATATCCATATCGAGGCAAAGGGCGGTCGATTAACCGTACAATGTACAGTGGGTGTCCGTAGAGAGCTACGTAACGAATTTATTGCTGCCCGTAACGGGAAACCCCCATGGTTGACAAATGCATTTGTCCGCAAAGTCCGCGAAATTGAACATCATGATGTTGCTGGCCCTTCGATGTTCGCAGATGAATTTCCTAATAATCATCCCTGTGAGTGGACCAAGCAGCCTTCAATCACCTAAGAGGAGGCTACGGAAGCGGGTATGGTAGAGGTAACCGCCGAATATCATTGTTAGAAGCAGCATCTAATTTCTTGTTGGTTTTCAGCATGTCTGCAACTATGGCAAGGCAAGGAGGTCGGGTACAGCTGGAACAGTCCGACATGCGCCTGGCGTTGAATGTGGCCAAAATGACCAAAGAAGGCTTTTCGCGCGCCGCAATAGAGGAAACGAAATACCGCATCAAGAAACCATGCGCCGAGGTCCGAGAAGAGAACAAGCGGGGTGTTGAGTTTCCTGGGCATGAAGAGGTGAAGGCTGCGATACAAAGACACCCGGCAATGCTTCGTCAAAACCAAACGTCCGGCTGCCTTCCTTCCCACAATGGCACCGCAAAGAATCCGCAGACTCCCTGGAGATACAAAGGAACTGGTGCACCTCCACCTGACCGACGCAGAGAGCGGACTCCAAAGCTGACTCCACCACTGCCCAGCACGCCACCCGCCCCAACCGGTAATACTTCCGCGGTACAACCTTCTCAAATCGTCATTATGCCGGACTGATATAAGCGTTTGCATACAGCCCTTCCCTGTGGGGAATTTTTAGATGACCAGGATACCAAGCACGATACGGATTTTGATCCAGATATGCTGACTGATGATGGATAGTACACTCTCTGTGGTGTGGTAATGCAGCTAACATTCATTTTGTGTACAAGAGCAGCGGATTGAGCGATCCTGCAACTGGTGACGAGCGTTGAGCGAAAGACACGGGATTTTGGAGATTATTATCATATATATCTATGTATTATTAAAGATCAACGTAGTGATCAAGAAGAAAGTAAATAAAAACGCCAGAAAGGCAGCCAAAACAATGTGAATGATGGACTGTGCCAAATTAAATGATTGCATATTGTGGATACAGCCATATCAAAATGAGTGTCAACGGAGCGTCAACAATTTTTAGTCATGCGTCCTGGGAAATCACACCTCCGATTGGTTGTTGTTAGTCATAATGGAATCTTGTGCTGCCTTTATAAGCAAAACAGATTACAATACCCTCCCTGCCTGATCATGAAAATGAGCATGAACGGAGCGTCAAAGATTGTTGGTCAGGTGTCATGGGTAATCTGCGGGGCGACAGATTGCACATTGTCATAAACTGATTATTGGCTGCCTTTATAGGCAAAAGTGGAAGTGAAAGGCATCCTGCCCCATCTTCAAAATGAGCGTCAACAGAGTGTCAATAATTGTTGGCCTTCCATCATGGTTAATCACAGTGCGATGTGGCAGTTATTGTCTATATACATTGTTATGACAGTTATTATACACTAAAAGGCTCAAGAATACTTAGTGGTAGCTCTGTAAATGAAATAAGTTGTTACTGTCCCAGAGGATGTGGCTAGAATATCCCGTACATATCTGCCTATAAAGGCTGCCATGTCCTTCTTTATGGATGCTTGTGAACAAGCACCACTCATAATACCGAAGATGCAAGTCCAAATATCGTTGACACTCTGTCGACGCTCTGTCGACGCTCATTTTCAGGATGTGGTTGGGCGGGTGAGTATGCTTGTTTTGCACATCAAGGCGGCTAAAACGTCCAAAATGAACAGTGAGGTACCAATGTTAATATGTTACAATGAACAGTAGCATATCTGAATACGACCAGAAATGTGAAATCCGAAACGCAGAACCGGAGATTGGAACCGACGGGTCAAGCCAAACCCGGTGAAACCCACAGGTTCAGGTGTACGGGTCCGGGTTTGGCCAGCCAACAGTCAGCAGGTTGGGTTTTTGGACGGGTCTGGAACCGAACCGACCTGTTTTTGCGGTCCAAACCCGGACTGCTGGCCGGTTACCCGGACCCGTTGCTAACACTAAATGAGGGTGCAATCCAGCCAATAGGATTATTTCTTCCCTCTCAGTTTTGCGAATCCACCCAGTCGTATGGTTTTGACATGATACTTCAAAATTGCAATTGTGCTCTATTGTGTGTCTCCAGTATTTTCTACTCTTTTCGTGACTGTCCATGCACTGGATCTCCTCCCTTTCCTGTGCTATCCTTCCCCCCCATTATTGCAATCATTGTTTTAACTAGCTGTTAGACAGCACCTGATGCACAACATGACATTGATCCACTAGCATCATCTAGAATGCAATATCCTCTGTGTGGAACAACGATTGTTTCTCCCAGGCTTTCCAGTCAATGAAATCCATCCATCATTCTTCAATATATTTCCTGCTTTGTTTTGGCTCCATCTTGAATGCCATCAATTCCACCAATTCCTGTTCTTCTCTGCTTATGAGCTTACAATGTTCTTGAGCACTGTGTATGCCTTGGTTGTGAGTGAAAAAAGCTTGAGTCCGCTACAATATATTTGGCCCATGAGCTATATTCCATCTAGTTTGGCCAGTCCCTAGAGCCTTGAGCACTGGGCAATAGCTGCAACATGGTATGTTCTTTACCTCCTAGCATCCGGGTTGGTGATGTTGGACAGCTCTACTGTGGATTTGCACACAGGAGCCAAAAGGCCAATTTGGAGGTCTCCTGCTTGGCAGTTGGCTGCAGTGGCAAAGTACTGCTTGATGTCATTTCTTGAGTCCTTTAGGTTTTGTATGGTAGCATCGATATCTGCTTGTGGTCATTCTGGCTGCCTTGCTCTAGCTGCTAGCAATGATGCTGTGTTATCAATTCCTTGGCTCCAGTTGCCACAATTCCACTTTAAGTTGGCCAGCTCTATGAGAAGTACGGAATCATGACTGGAGATGTGGCATATGGGCAATGTCACAGTCTGACATTTGATGGTTAATCGTTTGCCAATAGCACTGGTAGTAGGCGGTCAATCCACATCACTTTCATTTTATCGGAGAAGCCTGTGAGTTTGGACTGTGCATCTGCAATGGATTTGTGTACTAAACAGATTGCGCCAGTTGCCGCAGCATGGAATTGGATTACAGTGATCTTCCAGATCTTGTAATGTTTGAGTGGAAGGTAGGTCCATTACTTGGTGTCTGCGCATCCATCCACTACCACGCTTTCCCAGATTATGGACTGACAAATTACCTCCTGTCAAATGAAGTTTGCTACTATCTCTAATATACCTGATATATGTAGTCATGTGTCTACCAACCTGCTGAGATACTTAGTGGCTACCATCAGCATGTGGTACTCATCCTCCATTATAGGCATCTATCAAATGTCCATTCCACTTGCTCCAATAGGGGACAAACAGTTAAGCTCTTCAGGGGTTCAATATACTATAGCAATGATCTCTTCCTGCATTGATTGTACCTTACAACCCAGTCTTCGATGTTCATGTAGACTGAAGGCCGCTTGTCCCACTCAACTACCAGTCATTATGTTCATTCCCTCCTGCTGTACCTGATCAGTTATTATCCAGCTTCCGCTGAATTCCTTCTCTTCACCTACTTCACTAACACCATCCCCGGCGGATCATTGGTTATCCACTTCTGGTAGAGTATGTTGTCCGACACATGTTTTTATGTGGTATCCTGCTGAAATTTGTACAATTCCTTATGACTTTTGCTTTTCAGCCACGCCAGGTTCCCCTGACATTTGCGTATAATCATTCAAATCCCTTTGAATTCTTCAGCCAGTCTGAACCCAACCAATGGTTCGTATGGTCTCCCCCGCCTCATTCTTTCCAGCCCTTCTTGATTCTGTATTCACTGTAAACGTGCCTCAATTGTTTCTACATGATCATCCTCTACCTCAGGCTCAAGTTCGCTTTCTGCAGGTGGATACCATTGGATGCAATGCGGACTTCGATCAATCCTACTTAGAATGTATTTCACATCGAAATTGGATTATTGAATACATCCAATCCTGAATGTACCTTGTGCTCCTGGCACAATATTGGCCGGTAGGTCTAGTTGATATACCAATGTGTTACTCGTCGGTTCACCAAGTAAATGGACACGTGACAAACCCTAGCCCACGCCAAGCGCTTAGAGGAGGTTCGCTTACAGGCATCCCTTGACTACCGCCCCCCTATCATCAGTGCAGCAGAATGGCAGCCATCTCCGGAGTCAGGAAGAGAGGTGCGTACTATCTGTGCAATGCATGGGTTGGAAACTAATTGCATAGTAGTAGGCCTTGAAATCACACTCCGTCGCCGGGCAGCCATTGTTGCCCTGCACCATCCAAAGCTCGGCGTCAACCCCTTGTCTTTGAGGAAGATCACAGAAATCTTGGAAGTTCCTAAGTCCACCTGTGCGCACATCTACAAGCATGCTCTCAAAAATGCAGCACAAAAGCGGCTGGTGGTAGAATTAGAAAGAGAAGGGAGGGATACTGAGAGTGACGCATTTTTGGCAGGGATAGATACGCAGCTTGATAGCTTATATGCAGTGCTGGAGGTACAAACTGTACTGGGAGAATCAAGTGCAAATGAAGAGTACATACCACTACAGGAATTGATAAGTGCAGAGTGCTTGGATTCTGATGCGCGCAGTGGACGCCCTCAGGTATTATCTGAAGTGGAGAAAGATCATCTTGTTGCAACCGTGAGACACAGCTGGGGATCACGACATATGTCTTTGACTGAACTTCAACTTGAGGCTGGACTGGGTCATGTTAGTCGTGGAACAATATTCAATACCTTGCATTCTCGGGGAATTACAGCATATGTGGAGGAGTGCAAGTTTATTCTAGATGAGGAAAATAAACAGCGAAGAGTGGTATGTACTTGGCATTTTAAAATGCAATAGAAAGGTTAATGCATACTGACTATCACTAGGTGTGGTGTCGCGAAAAGCAACATTGGACTATCGATGGTGAATGGAAAAATGTCAGCTTCACTGATGAAATGTCAATTGAAGTAGGTGGTACCTTTGGAATTTCGCTAGTCTGGAGGGACAAAACAGAACGGTGGCATAAGGATTGTGTTGGTGCTACCAAAAAGCAAGGTTCATCAGTGATGTGTTGGGGTATGATAGGCTATGGATGGAAGGGTCCATTTTACGTCTGGGATCCTGAGACGGAGGAGGAGAAAGAACAAGCTGAAGAGGAAATCACACGTCTGAATACCGAAATGGAAGAAGAAGCAGCTAAAGCCAACCATATATGGAGAAACTCACCAGAGTGGGCTCAAATCCGACTACAAGAGCTTACAGCTGCACGTGTCCAGCGTGCTGCAGAGAAGAATGGTGCTCCAAAAAAGACAATTGAGCAGTCATGGTGCAGAAAGAAGTTCAAAGTGGAAAAAATCAAGCGGGGAGAACATGTTAGAGGTATTGATGCATGGCGGTATGTCAACCATGTAGCAAAGCCATTAATGTGGCCTGAGTGTCACCGTCAATTGCAGCAAAATCCAAGCTTTGTTCTCATGGAAGATGATGCATCACCACACACTGCAAATTACACAAGCCGAGAAAGGGAAAAAGAGGGCATTCCCAAACTGGCCTGGGTTTCCAACTCCCCAGATTTCAATCCAATTGAAAGGATTTGGACTCTTATCAAACGGAGAATACAGCGGCGCCGTGCATCAGAGAGGGTTACTACCGTTGCTGAGATGAAGGTTGTGCTGCGTGAGGAGTGGGAGAAGATTACAGTTGAAGAAATCAACTGCGAAATTGAAAAGTTGCCCACAATTATGTCCCGCTGCCTTGCTGTGAATGGAAGCAATACCTTTCATGCCTGATTTCCAAGCCTGGGCTCTTTTTCATATTCTACTCTCATATCTTTTGGATTCCTTTCTCTCTTTATGCTTTCCATTGTAATAGCTGCGATCTCTTACATTTGTACTCATACCGGTCCCACATTGAGTGTGGCCATTACATTTTTCTTTATTATCTGCATACATCACTTGGAGTTCAATTTTTTTATTTGTGTTGTAAAATCTCCTGATAGTTAGCTTTAATTTGACCCTATACTCGATTGGTTTGGAGTAAAATTGGTGGACTTAATTGGTCGTGAATAATCGGCTTCGTATTGCGAGCGGGGACGTGGGATTGCGAGCGCGTACCAGCGTGGGGTTAGGGTTAGTCCTTGTCCAATAACTTGGTGAACCGACGAGTAGCATCTGTCAGCGGGAGGAATCGTAGAAAATATTAGTCGTTGCGGAACTTCTTAAGTACCGTCATCTGTCCATGGCACTCTTGTTTTCTTCCATGATATCTCTTCTTAGCATTGTTGCTCAGTGTTCCATGATATGAACACAGGTACTAGTGCGTATTTTCATCTTCTTGCTGTAAGATCTCTCCACACCCTTCTTAGCTGGTGCCACATCCCAAAACTATTTGCCCATCATCATTGCTAACATTGAACATTGTCATATGCCAAACCATTCCCAAGAGCTTCATGCAACCTTGCCATAGCTGACATTTCTTCAGTTGCCCATCGAAACTCGATGTCATTAAACAACATTTGAACCCGGGAGCCTGCCACTATTACATACCTAGGGCCATATAGTCGATACTATGGGCAAAGCCATACCAATCTCCTGCACGCCGCATAGTTCTTACCGTGGTGTCAAATCCCCACTTTGTCGACATTCCACACTTGTCGTCACCTTCCTGCTTCGCCACAGACAATGCCGTCTATTATTACTCTGGTTCAGCGCTAGTCAGATATGTCTCCAGAAATGATGGCTCATAATCGCTCTGCATCATCAAGTACAGTATTAAAGCACTGGAAGAGTTCCATATGTCATGTTGGAACTCGAGGCAGCACTTCTCCCACTTTCTGATGAGATTGACTGCTTGGACCATTCACAGAGTCATCCGCAGTGATCATTTCTTTGGTTGATCCTGGGTAGTCATTGAGTATTTTCCAGGATACTCATATAGCTGCCATTACTGAATGGATAGCTCCCTTTACTTGTCTGGTTGGCTGATACATTACTGGAGTCGTCTGAAAGGCCATTTGGTCCAGACTATCCTCGTGAATATGTTATTGTCATTACCAGAGGGAAAGTGAATTGGTGAATACATGGGTAATATGGTGAAGGATTCAGAAAACTGTTCAACGTTAGGTGGTAGCCCGGCAGCTTCCAGAACAGGCGAGATCGTGTACACAGCAGAGAAGATAAACGTGAACTTTTCTCAATTTGTTGGAATTAAGATGTGAACATTCCAATGTGCGCTGCAGTCAGGCTTGAATATGCCCTGTCAAATCATCTCGTTAAACTTGTGTTTGTCTATCGGAATCACATTGTTCGGTTCGTGGGTTATGCATTTCTCCAGAACATGTGACCTGGCTGTGGCTGAACATGATGTGTGGCTCAACAAGGTCGCTGGTCTTTCCCAACTACTCGTATGTCAATGCGATAGCATACTCCCTATTCCATAGCATACCAACGGAGGCTTCATTCTCTTTTGACCATAATATACTGCCTATCTGCACCTCTCATACTCTCTCCATGGTCAAACTTCCACCACTAGTCCAAATGGTGAGCTGTTGGTACAGCCCGGGAGATTGCTCGGGCTCTCCTGTTGCGGCCAGCATCTGGTGTACTTTCATCGAATAATACAATCGGCTTCACTCTCTGAGCAGTCCTGCGGTAGTGGGCACATACCCCGGCTGCGTCGGTGCATCTGTCTAGGTTGCACCTTGCAAAGTCAAAGTACAAGGACAATGGCTGTATTGGACTGAGTTCTGGTGCAAAACTACTTTAAGAAACCCACACAAGAGTCATGGATTGTGTTGTACTGACCCTCCCATCATTCACCAGAGCCTTCTCTCCCGTTGAGCAATACTCTGATATTATCCTCCTACCCAACTTTCCAACTACCAGTTCTTCCTCTGCTTCTGATTCAATCATCCAGTGTTCACCTCATTCCATTAGTTTCCTCACTACCTTCAATAGCCCCACTTTTTTGTCAGACATTTTGTCTTCTTGCTTAAATATTTCCTCCTCATTCCCATTGTACAAGCCTTCCAAACTCTCTGCAAGCACCCTCTTTCTATTAACTAACTCTTACTCTTTTCCTCTATTACAATTCTAGCTCTTGTCAATCCCTTCTTTCCACTCAGAACTCTCCAACCATTTACCTTCATATTGTCGGGACTTTCGCTCCCAGCTGCCCATACTATCACTAGCGATCCATATTTTCTGAGCTGCTGGCAGATGTATCTCTCTTGTCACCTAGACAGGTAGTAACAAATGACACCTGCTCTGACCCATGGATGGTGGAGATGGTGATCTGACAACTGCCATGATCCAGAATCCCATGACATTTTCCAAAGCACGTTTCCCATCAGCAGCACAATAATACCTGTTCCAATCTGGACATTGCGAAAACTATATGCACTGGAATAATGATACCATTGATGTTTGACTCAGACAGAAGCTGCAACTGTCATCAAACAGAATGGTTGCTCGCTGCCATTATAATCATCCAGCTGGCATGATTCTACCCAGTGTTCGGCTCTCAGCAAATGATTTTACGTATTATGTATATCTCGGATCCCCCCAACAATGAGCATGTTTCTTTCTGAGAATGGCTGGAGAGGACCTGGCAAAGTAAATTTTGGTGTATCTGACATCATCTTTCAGGCTGGAGAATGCAGAAATGCCAGCGATTCTGATTGTCTTTGGTACAGCTGGGGTCTTGTCAGCAACTAGTTTGTCTTAGGGAACCGAGACCATTTTGGCTTTTGCCAGTATTTGAAATGATAATCCATCGGTTTGTCTTTCCTGATGGGCTTCGTTCATGTCATTGAGTTGGCTGGTTATGAGGACTTCATAGTATGCAGTATCCATGGCCAGCAATGTCTCTCACACTACCCTTGGAGACGTTAGAGTCTTTTGAACCATGTTGTTGATCGAGTCTGCTTTGGCTGGATGCCTGCTGAATGCCACCGCTCATCTGATTGTTCCATTTTCTTGGTTACTAGCACATGTAGAACCCTCTGGAGCTTCATCCTCATTATGTGCCTGCAAATCATCACCCGTAGTCACCTTGTCCAGCCTTTTCCTTCTCTTGTCCATCATAGCATATTATGTCAGTATATACAAAACTGCTGGCCATTTGTCAATCTGCCTGGTCTAGAAAATTCTCTCTTCTCCTCGGGTTCACATGCCTTCTCTTCTTCATCACCGATATCGGCTTGCCCCTCTGCATCTACACCATCCCTGTGGCTAAATTCCTGTATATGGTTTCCTCTGCCGACTTCATTACTTTCCTGACCTTCAGACGGATCAGACTGATACCCCTCGATATGAAACACCTGTCAAGTGATTTCTGGCCAAAAGGCAGTCACCTGAGCAACAGCTCTCTGAAACAGCTGAGATCTTTCAATGTGCTGTAGCTGAGAGGGCTATGGTGCAGTTGAGGTGACAATTACCCCTCCCTGCTGCTCATGCCAAACTAATTCTCAGGGGTACTCCTGCATTGACAAAAATCTTCTATGCAGTCAATATCTGGATATCTCCCCTCCATTTTCTCATTGTGGACCTCACCTTTGTCTTCCACCTTCATTGAGATGCACTATACGCTGTTCCGGATCGGTGTGCGCATCACTACAGAACCAGCTGTTGTGTGCAAGGTCGGCATAATAGGTACATGGTCCCAATGCTCAGAGTGGATTCTGTTGGGAATTGGGTCCAGGTGAGTGGTAAGTGGGTCCAATGGGTGCATTTCGAGGTGGGAAATTCATTGGCAACTGCAGAGGTAGATGGCCAGCTCAGGTGGTGTAAGCCCGGGCAGTCTGGTAGTCTCCGGATCATGGCAGAAATAATTCCCACATCGGGGAGGTGCCGACCTCCATGGCCTGCATGACATTGCCCATATCCATATCAATTTCTTTCTCAGCTTGACAGGTGGGATTTTCATCTGTGGCTTGCACCAGTGCTGGGCTTTCTTCATTAACAACTGTTGGAAAGATAACCACAACAGCCATCTGGTAGAGCAGAACTCCAGCTCCACAAAGTAGATCGAAAGGACCCTTGCCATCACATCGCCTGGCGCAGCCATGAGGGCTTCGGTGTCAGTGGTCACATATTGATGGAGCACATGGTTTCAGAGATCAATGTAAGTCAATGTGAAGGGATCTCTGTGATCTAGTTCCCATTTCATTACCAGGTTCGCACTGAATGTTCTTCAATGGACTCCAAGCAGTATTTCTAACCGCAAGTCCCTGGGCTCCGATGCTGATTATAATGTGTCTGATGATGTTGTAGTCGAAAATTCAGACATTCAGGTAGACATTCCCATATTACAGCTGCTGCTTACATATTCGCTGTAGATAAAATACTGTATATAGATAAATTTGGCTATTGGTGTGGTGGAAGGCATCTTTCAGTTCCTCTTTCAACAGCTTCCTGTCCAGGTTGAAATACTGATTTATCAGATGAATCATGACCTGGATTGTTTCTGAGCAGTAGTACAGGAAGGTTGCATTGATCAGTTCACTCACTGGGTCTGTCCAAGTGTGAGATGAGAGGCTATCATATTCTTTAATGAACTTGGAAACGTCTGCTCCACTGATGCCTGGGATGCTTAGGGTTCCTGGAAGTAAGATTTGCCTCTGAACAATAAGAATGGCAAGGGCTAATGAGTTGATAAATTGGCATTGATTGTGCGCATGATTGGACATGGCATTGATGGAGAGTCTGGCATTAATGGGAGAGGCAGGTTCAGCAGATGATCCAGTTTTCATGGAGAATCTGGTTCAAGTGGAAGTAGCACAGCCGCTGGAACTAGTGATAGCAGAAGAAGATAAATTGTAGTCAGATAAGATTTTGAACAGTGGTATAATACAGGTCTGGTGATCTGATGGTGGTTTTGATGGCAAATTGGGAGAAATTGGTAATCTAACATCCATTGCGAGTTTGTGAGGTTTTTTGAAAAGGGAGTTGGGTCAAGTGGCGCATCTTTTCAGGTTGTCTCTTTGTTTTGATCATTTCTTAGCCCAGCTTATGTCTCACAGTGATCACTGTTAGTTTCCAGCCAAATTGTCGATCTCACATGTCAGATACCCTGCATCTTCTCCCCCCCAAGACTAGCAGTATTCTCTTTATCATTCTTCATAATCTTACCAGCATTGGTGGTTCCGTTTCATAGAATTCCTTCAGATTAGTGTCTACATTTTGCCAGGGGTAATGTTCTGCTTCCACTTCTGCCTTCTTCTTCCGGTGTACAATAGGTACCTGTTCCATGCATTTGGGCAGTCCGCAAGGCCAGTGGCTGCAATTCAAATGGTGGGTAGGTGCCTACTTCTCAGAGTTCAAACTGGCATGTGGATAGTGCCTCAGATCCCTCTGACATGTTGGTGTCATCATATTGGTGTTCCTCAATGTATGACATCTGTGCCACTGTACCAGCTGAAAGGTGAGTGCAGTATTGATCAGTATTCATTGTAGTATACTGTTCATACCACTTTTGTTAGTTATATCAATGTACCTGGCTTACCGAACATGGCATTCCAATCCAGCAGTGTTAGAACTGCCTCCAGTAACATCATTGCTTTCTTCAGTGTTTGCTCCCATTGCAGGGTTAGTATTTTCCTTAGTTTCTTCTCTTCATATTTACACATACAAGTGTGTGGGGGTCATTCCCACTTTGCAGTACTCAGCTATCTAAACCAGAAACTGCAATTTAGCTGAATTTGTGGTGAAACAGCAGAGCGAGAAGGGAGAGAGCCTATTGTCAATACTGGCCAGCACCTCTCACAGCGTCAAAAGTGATTTTGTCAGAGAGAGTGGTTCTGGTAGGAGGAGTGTAGGCAGAGGGTGGGAAAAGATGATAGGCTGCCCAGCAGGGAGGGACCACTCGAATTGCTTGGATATATGAAAACTCGGCGGTGGTTCATGGGTGCATGAGCGGGGAACGATTGATTGGGTTTGTCATTGGATGGTAAGATGATGTCTATCGACCCTGGGGTCACCCAGATATATCTACTCCACATCACTCAGTTCATATCTGCGATCGCAGACCCTCCATTTGTCCCCTGACCTCTTCCCTCTGCCAATGTTAGTTGGTGAGGAGGGGAGTAACAGATCTTTCCATAACATAGTGTGAACATAGTGGTTGACACAAAGGCAGTGATTAAGCGAGTTGGAAGATGCACGTGGATGCCAAGATTCAGTGCACCATAAGTTGCACTTGGAGGCCTTCATGGAGCAAGATTGGAGATTCACTGGGAACTGAGGATTGAGCCAAATTGCGGAAGTACTTCGCGGTGGTTACTCTGGAGGTGGTCGATCTCGAGGTTAACAATTGGGAGGAGATTGAGCTGCCGCGATACTATTTGTAGGTTAAACAACTAGCAACCATGGTAGCATAACATGCGGACAATACCGATAGTATGCCGAAATGCAAAGCGGGCTGGTGATCATTGATCAGAATTGAGGTCTGTCGGCATCCAATAGTACATCCAGAGGTCAACGTGTAATCGTGAAATTGAACGGAAGAAAGTATTGTGTGAATACTGTATTCAGTGTATACTGTAGTGGGTGATTGCAGTACAGGGAATATGCTCTACTCAGTGCGTACTCATGATCACAGCATGGAGATATTGAGAGGGTGTACGAATTGTTGTATTTTGCAATGACGTTCAAGCTGTAGACGAGTAAGCAAGATTGGAGAAAGATGACGCAATCAACATCAATGTTAGGATGGCTTTAGAAAATTAGGGGTATGTCTTGTCTGACTGGGTATAAACAACCTTGTATTGATTGTATTACTCCCCATATCGGATGTCATATGTTATCCAGAATGGTAGATCAATATGCAGCCAAATATCCTGCATGTTCCAATGTCTCACAATCAGTTCTGCCATCTCCTCTCAGCTTTCTCTTCCGCATTCTCTCTGTGACTATCATCTGGGAACTTGAGGATAACTGATTGCTCTCAATGTCTCCATGCCATAATTATGTGTTAACACTGCGTATAGCATACACCAAGTACAGCAAACACCTAGTGTTATCAACAGATCCAGGTAACCTTCCAGTGGTCCGGATTTGGACAGCAAAAATGGGTCTGTTCGGTTCCAGACCCGGCCGAAAACCCAACACGCTGCCTCTTGGCAGGACAAATCCAGACCCCTCCCGATCAACCCAGGGGGTTTGCGGGGTTTGGCTAGACCCGTCGGTTTGAAACTTCGGGGCTGCCTTCCTGGTTTCACAATTGGTTGTCACATTCAGATATGCTACGGATAATCGCAGAATATGGACATCGGTGCACCACTGTTTGTTTTCGATGTATTGGCCGCCTTGATGATCGAAAGAAGCCGTGAAACGCGCCCTGCCACATTCTGAAAATGAGCATCAACGGAGCGTCAACCATTGTTGGTAGTGTATTTTGGGTAATCTGAGGGGTGACAGGTTGTACACTGTCATAAACAAAGTATTGGCAGCCTTTAAACTTAAAAGAGAAAGCGAAATGCTCCCTACCCAATATTGAAAATGAGCGTCAATGGAGTGTCAATGATTTTTGGTCTTGCATCTTCGGTAATATGGGTGGTACTTGATCACAAGCATCAATAAAGAACGATATCGCAAACTTTTTATGCAAATATGTATGAGATATTCCTGCCACATCCTCCAGGACAGTAACAACTTAGTTCATTAATAGACCAACCACTGACTGTTCTTGACCCTTTTGACGTACAAAAACACTCAAAACGATGTATATAGAAAATAGCGGCCACATCATGCTGTGATTAACTATGATGCATGGCCAACAATTGTTGATACTCTGTTGACACTCATTTTCGAGATGGGGCAGGGAGCGTGTTGTATTCTCTTTTTCCTATAAAGGCGGCCAATACTTAGGTTATGACAGTCTGCAACCTGTTGGGCTACAGACTACCCACGATACACGACCAACAATCATTGTCGCTCCATTGACACTCATTTTCCAGATGGGGCATGGAGCATGTCGTTTTCTCTTTTTCTTATAAAGGAGGCCAATACTTTGCTTATGACCATCTGCAACCTGTTGCCCTACAGAGTACCTTAGATAGACTACCAACAATCGTTAATGCTCCATTGACGCTCATTATCAAGATGGGGCAGGCAGGGTATTGCACTCTGTTTTCCCTATAAAGGCGGCCAGAAAGTTGTTTATCACTGTCTGCAACCTATCCGCGGTGTGACTACCCAGGACGCAGGACCAAAAATCGTTTACGTCCCGTTGACGCTCATTTTGATCTATTGTCTAGTCAATATCTGCTGCCATCGATAATTATATCAATATATTTTTGGATTTATTGGTTGCCTTTCTGTCCAATTGGGACTCAGCCCGTTATTGTGACGAACCTGTCGAGATGATTGATTGATTGAGTCAAAGAATGAGAAGACACATAGCCTATACAGTAGCTGCGAGCCCCAAACACACAGCCACATGATGACATACTCTACAAAGATTCCGTCTAACACTCCTCCAGGGCATTATCACATCCGTCAAACACTAATCCATTGAAAAACAGACAGAAAACAGAAGACCGAAGACAGAAGCCAAACCATGTCATGCCTTCAGCTCCTCCCAAATGACCATTCTCCCACTCATGCCATTGGAGGCGTCAATCATATGCCTATTGCTAAGCTCAGTAGTCGATTGAGCTGTCGGCTTCAACTGTGTTGACTTCCCGTCAACCGCTCCTCCAAAGGTGACACACCGTCCAGCTGGAGCGTCATTTAATCCCAGACGCAGCCTCTCGGTCTCAATCATAGGTTGTGCTGTTGGTGTCGAAATTGGAGATGCTTCGACTTTATGATGTTGACTTCCCCTCGACAAACAATGCGGAAGATCGTCATTTCCCTTTTAAAGACATGTGATTGGAAACTGTTGTACAGTGGCGGGTGCTCGTTGAGTCGAGTATGTGCATGCATCTGCGAGGGTGTGTCTGTCGGTATCAATACTGGAGATGCTTCTCCGTGGCGATGTGGACTTCCGCCGGACAAATAATGTTGAATAGTTGATTGTCGCCGGTTCCATTGCGGATGCTCCTGTAGTCGAGTATGTGTCGGTGTCGGTGTCGGTGTCGAAATTGGAGACATGTCTCCATAGCTGCAATTTGAATTGGATACGCTTCCCCGAAGGTCACTGTTCCGTCTCGGACAGCCCTAGGAAACTCATTCCGATAGATTGTGGATCCTCGTATGCGGCCTCCCGGGTGGAGGTGGGGTTGTCGTTATCGATGGTTTAGGGTGAAGGTACACACTGTACAGCTCCTACTAGTGCTTCCTCATCCTCACAATAGAGGAGTCCAGAGACTTCTTGGAGTCATAGCAACAATTGCCACCGCTGGTCTCTCGAGTCTGTCACAAATCACATAACCAGCGCACTGTAGCGGACCACCCGCCGCGCTCCCTGGGTGTTTCATGTGTATTTGCCGACATCTCCCCAGTATCCATGGTCCATTACCCGCCCACTTCTTATAGACTATCCAAATACCATACTGTATGTCAATCTGCTCGGCAGGCCACCGGTTGACCTGTGAAGAAATCGCTTCAAACACATCCTGATGATGCTGATGTTGACCCGAACACCTCCGAGGGTGTTGACCCAAACTCAGCCTGCACTGCTGCCAAACAGCGCTCCGTACTCGTCCCGAACGTGTCCTACCGAGGTGTTGTTCAGTCGCGAAATCTCGTATACCCGTAGAACTCCTCACTGTAGCCATTGCAGCCATTGCAGCCATTGCAGCCAATGCAGCAATCGCAGCTCTCGAAGCGGTTGGGAGAGATTGTGTCGAGTGGACGCATCGTTTGCACTGTTGAATTGTCATCCTGAGAATGTAGGGTGTCCTGATCCCGGATGCGTTCGCAACCCATCTGTGACGGTGTGGCTTCGCTCATATGACAGTTCGTGATTCAATTGTTATCTCCACCTGATAGTGCTCGAAAACGGTGTCGGGATTGTGGTTGCACCCCCTCTCATAACCTATTGTGACGAACCTGTCGAGACAATTGATTGATTGAGTCTAAGTCTAAGATGACATGTAGCCTATATAGTAGGTGCAAGCCCTAACCCACGGCCACGTGATGACGTACTCTACAAAGACTCTGTCTAACACCCGTTGGCAAAGCCAAGCCCAGTAATATTCTTGCTCAAGCCTCTCTCATTCTACCAAAATTGATATATATCTCTGAATATTACATTTCACCAGGTATAGTTTTATTTATGAACAATTATCCTCATGCGACTGCTCACTATTCTCACATAATATTTCTATAAGTGACATTCTCGGTCAAGCAACATATAGAACCTGGTGAACACATATTGACCCAATCTGTCCTACTTTTTCTTGATTCCCTTATTCCTCCTTGTTTCCATTGGGCTGACATTCATCAACCCCTTTGCAGCCTGGTTCATTGACCTCTGTGTTGGCCGAATCAATCCAGGAACATTTCGTGTGGCACTTCGAACCCAGTGCCCTGTGATTTCCGAAGCCTTGATGCCATTGTTTGGCTCTATATCCGATTCGTCATCTGCCTCGCAGTGCTCTTCGCTGTCGTTTGGATCATCCAACTCAATATTCCAGTTAAGCCAATTTTCGCTGTCAGAAATTCTTTCAGGTGCACTATCCTCATCACTTTCGGCTGGATGGCGGTCGATTCATTTGACTCGCCGGACACTTAATATTTTAGTTCGTCCTCCAGGGAGGTCTGTTGCAGACAAAGCTGGTGGCAAACGTGATCTTTCTGGCAATTTAAATGCCATGTTGAAAGTTTGACCAGGATGCTTTGATGATCTCTTCGGTATCTCAAATCTATCCTACGGCTGTCATTTGATTGTGTTGAGCACGGGATTCCTTCGGTGTACCTCGTAGGTTTGGCTGCCTTGCCACATCTCCAACATGTCGTGGACCTTGGCCATTGTGTGCAATTTTCTTTCCTCCACCTCTGTCTTGAATTCCAAGTCGTTTTCAGTTTCCATGTTATCCAATGCTGTGCAATCGCCCACCAATATTCCCCTAGCAAACTGTCCTACTATGACTTTTCCCTGCAGCGTCTCGCTCGTGGTTTTAAGCTGTCTCCAGCCAAAAATGTCTCGCCCAAGGGAAAAACTGGCCTCGACTCCAACACCATGTGGTATAATAGAGAATATGTCATGTGGCACATTGGCAAAATTGGCGGACTTGGAGTGCCTTTCCTCATGCTGGCGCCATCAGTCGGTGATATCTGGTAACGAAAATGTACTGCTAATCCCCAAGGGATCGGGGTGGTAATCATTAAGATTTGGATTAATTTGCCCCCAGTTCTTTTGTGCTTCAGGCGGTGGATTGAAATACAGCCTTGCGGCTGTCAATGAGCATGCAGCGCGATCACTTCATCCGAGTGTTGTCTCAGCCACGCTTTTATGTGTTAAGAATTCATCATCATCGCTGGACAAATCGTATGGATCAACAGACGATTTACCAAATCCCGAAGCCTTTGCCCAGGGGACAATATTGCCAGCGCGACATGTTCGGGTTTAATGACACACATTCGTCAATGTTTGAGACAGTGTTCGTTCTCTACATACTTCAGAAAGACCTCCTAGTATTGGCCAGCATAAGAAGTCTCGTCTTCAGGATTAATGTCCATCGCCTTGTCCCACTTCCTACATGATTACAACTTCCGGAAAGGAGCGAGGAGATGTGTCGAAATGTGAAGCAGACCGGTCATTGGAGTGACTTCAACATTGTATTTGGACAGCGTGTGGCACACAACCTTTACGCCGAAGTATTAGTCTTCCTTCCATTCTGTATTCTTCTTAGCCAAAGCTCACATAACGCCATCCATATGATCGAACCTGTCATTGTCAACAGAAATGACATGATGCAGAGTAACTGTATGCGATTTCGACATCTACAGGGTCCAGTATCAGAATGGCTTCAAAACATCCATGATGTATTTGACGATCATCCAGTCATTCTGTGTTGTGAAGAGTGCCCAGTAATCTCTGAAATTTGGATTCTTCAGCCACTTGCGGGTGAATTCTCGTAATCGGTTGCCTCGCTCCTGACACTGCAATGTCGAATTCCACCATGTTTTCACATCCAAAATAGATAGTAAAGTTATTTGTACTTTGGCCATTTGACAGTCAATGAACTCGTTTTGACGACCAGGTGTCAGCCTAATCAACACAGCAAGCATTCTCTGCTATATGAATGTTAGTTTCAGTTCTTTCAAAATTGCTTCACATACGTAATTTCTCAATTATCTTTGCCGAAACCGGTCGCATAGCCGATACCTCGTTGATTCTAGCATTGCCTTCTTTTCGCAGTGTTTCACTCTTCCCACTCTTTGTGCCTTCATTCTCTCCAAATTGCTGATCGCGCTCATGCGCTTCCCAAGACTTGGTGCAGTCTTTACACCAAGATTGCTCATGAACGCACCCAAAGCAAACTGAAAGATGTGGGCCATCCACCGTATGTGGTGTCTCATTGCATGCTACCTGATTGCCGACGTCTCCAAGGGTGATTATAGTTCCCGAGTCATCAGCAAAGTCAAAGCAGCATGGTCTGTCGTAAGTCCCAGTAAATGGCCGGCGGTAAGCTCGAAACGATCCAGAACCTCCTTCAAATGTATGGGTAGCTTTGCTCCAGTATGTTGACTCGTGACCTATTGTTCTCAATAAGCACTCGAAATAGGAAAAGAGCAGGCTGTTAACCTTGTCGAATGTGAGTTGTACTTCTCGCAATGCCCTATTTTGGTCCATATAGTATGCTACGACCGATGTTATCGCCAATTTGTTTGTCAGTGTCCATCCATCCAAACCTAAGCTAACTCTATTTGTTGACGGCAATTGGTGCTTAATTGCATCCACTGTCAGTGAGTATTCCCTCCGGCAAAGGTTGCTAAGGGTGCTGGCGGATGGCAGTACCAGCTCGCCACATAATGCCTTAAATGACTGTCACAACTGCCAGTTGGATATAGCATTTCAGGGAATGTGAGCTGAAATAAATCGTAACATGAGGTAGAGATTCCAAGTATCTTGGTTAAATTTTGCAGTTTGGTAGTTCTTTGCTGCCAGTTTAGAGCGTTCTGTCTGTCAATTGGGTTAATATACGTAAGATCTAACTATCGAATATCAATTTCTTTTGGGAGCTCACTATGGTAATTCCACGACTGCGTTGTCTCTTCGATATGGATAAAGCGTTTTCATCAACAGTTGTACTGATCAATTCAGAAACCTCCGACTCCGTTAATTTGTGTAACTTTGCAATGTACGCTGTTGGCAGCAAGTTTTTCCCCATGGAGCGGGTCCCATGGTCTGATGGATGGCAATGAAGTTGATGACAAACGATACATATGATGCCAGGGCTGCCAGTCTCCTCAATTGCGCAGCAGAAATTGAAGTGCCACAAAGGCTCATTTCTAGTATTACACCACACCATAGGATGTTTCGAGCCAACATTCATTGAAGCCCACCAACGATTGAATATGATTTGTAAAGTAAGGTCGCTCAAATCGCAAATAAAGACTTATTCATTTTTGGAAGATATCATAACCTAGTGCAACGAGGTATTTGTAGATTGGGAATCCGACATGATTGTAGGCATTTGAAGCGGTGTAATTCTCGTTGAGAGACTGTCAAAAGTTACATAATTGTTGAGTAGAATGCTGGTGGTTAAATATTGACTCTTGAGCTACATGAAAGACAAAAGTAAGACCTGTGAGACATTGCTTGCATAGTAATGAAGTCATATACAGTGTCATGATGACAAGACTGACCTTTAAAAACTCCATTTATGAAAGGTGCGAGGCATCTCGTTGCTGTGAAGCATACTCAGCCCCACATAACTTGTTGCCGCTCTGCTGACACTTATTTTCAGGGGGCGGTAGCGGAATTGTTACTAGCATCTTTCCTCACAGAGGCAGCCTATACGTTGATTTAGGGTGCATGTCGATGCACAGCTCTTGGATTGTGCAAGCTGCATGACAAAAAATTGTTGACACTCAATTGATGCTCCATTGCCGCTCCATTGACACTCCATTGATGCTCAGATGTACGTCATAGTAACGATGCTGTCGCAATCATTGTTGCCAAGAAAGATGGCTGTTCGTTCGACTATCGGTTAATGTCGCCGCACAGCCCTTGCATTTTCTCACATGGAAGGTTAACAATGGTTCAGGCTCCATGGACACTGATTCGTAGGACAAAGTTGCGATGATGTCCCAAGCATTTTTACCTAGAATGGCAGCCAATATTACGATTATGTAACAATGTCGCTGCACAGCCCTGGGATTTTCCACGACGCAATGCCAAAAATTGTTGACGCTCCGTTGACACTCATCTTTAGGACACAGTAGTGATGTTACCCCAGGCATTCTTCTCTAGAGAGGCGGCCGGTAGTTCGATTATGGGTTAATGTCACCGCACAGCCCTTGCATTTTCAAGGATGCCAGGCCAAAAATTGTTGATGCTCCATTGACGCTCATTTTTCGGACATAGTAGTGATGTTGTCACAAGCATTTTTGCCCAGAAAGGCGGCTGACAGTTCGATCATTAGACAATCTCGCATCACAAGCCTTGGGTTTTACAAGATGGAAAGCCAAAAATTGTTGACGCTCCATTGATGTTCATGTTCAGGATATAGTAGTAATGTCGTTGCACCATTCTAGCCTAGAAAGGGACCCAAAATTTCAATTATGGGTCAATGTCGCCGCACAGTCCTTGGATTTTCCGAGATGCAAGGGCAGGAACCGTTGACGCTCCATTGATGTTCATTTTTATGACAGGGCAACCAGCGTGCCATTTGCCATCTTCGCTATAACAATGACCAAAAGATTAACTTTGGCAGGAAGTGACAATGCAGCCCTTTGATTGTCGAATGTGTATGACTAAAAATCATTGACGCTCCGGTGACGCTCATGTTTATGATGGGTTGACGAGCATGCCATTTGGCATTTCAGCTATAACACCAACCAACACATTGTCTTTCGAAGGATGAGACAATGGAGCCCTTGGATTGTGGAATGTGTAAGACTAAAAATCGATGACGCTCTGTTGACTCTCACATTAACCACACTGAAATCATCTTCCTACACTGAATCATTGTGTGCAATCAATCGCATATTTATTACTGTCATCCAATATTGCATTTCTAGGTATTATCCATTGCATCCAGATGCTATGTGGCCTTTCAATTTCTGTTCAACCTCCATCCGTGTTATCTGAGTGAGGAATGAAGTGGCCCTGTCACATTCCTGCGCTTTTGGCCGGCAATTTAGGGCATGTAGATTATTTCACTAGTTTTTGATCAATAGCGCTCGACTTCCTCACCTTTCCTCATCCAGCTCCTTCTCCTCAATTTCCATGATGTACCATAAGCAATTATCAATATCTCAACAATGTGCACCAGGTCAGTGCAGAGAGTTGTGTAGTTGGATGGATGCAGAAATGCAGCATGACGGTTGTCATTCAGACTGATTCGCATTGAGCAACAACTGCTCCTTCCATAACTCGTATGACATCACTCACTTAAAGTTTGTTAGTATATTTCATTACTAATATAGGTTTTGCTTTCTCACCTAACAGAAATAGGCAAACTGAAATCGAGCTTATTGGCTGTCTTAGAAGATCATTTGGGTTCTAGAACTTTGGCATGGTGCGTTCGACCCTTGCACAAGCACTGACAAAATACCATGTCTCACGATTTGGTCACTGAAGTCAAGAAAACGCTGACACATAGCAGAATTGGTACAACCCTTGTTTTTCACAGAGATATGACGTCAAAAATCCCAATTCACCTATCTATTTCTCTGATGACGCAGGAGCCATCACCATGTCTTTGTCCGAATCCGCTTTCTATATGGTGATTCGCTGGGGAGGCTATATGCAGGGGTAAAAGCATACATGTTGAACAGGCTTCGCATTGTGAATATGTGAGGAAACAGGCTCTGTGGCGGGTGCGAGAGCGGCTAGACATCTGTCTGACTGTGGCTTCCCTGAACCTAGCCGAATATGACTACTTCCTGGTCGAGAAGTCCCTTGCAGCATTCGCTATATTCCTCGGACAATATCAAGACACGCCATAAGCACTCCGAATGTTGTGCGGGCAAGTGCATCTGCATCAACATCTGTATGCGGTTTATCGACTGCCGGAACAATTAATCCGGATCTGCCATACTTCTTATCTCTTTCACAGAAGTAGTCAGCTGCATCCCCCCATCCCGGTTGTGTCAATTTTTCAAGGTTCATCTGCTGTTGCCGAAACCTCTCCATGTGCTGTTGTACTGTATTGGAGATTGTGCCCATCACCCAGCCGGGTTTGTCATCTTCGCTCGGGTTGCCCTGCTTTGTCTCTTCATCATCCTCATCTTCCCCATCCTCCCCATCGTTGATACTTGCAAGATTGCTCAGACTGTCCCCAATAGCCACCATCATCTCCTCAAACCTCTCTTTGGGCTCTCTGGTCGTCAATTCCGCAATTTGAGCTGTCCCTTTGTCTTCCTGCTTCAGCCTAATCGCTGCCTCTGCATCATCAACTCGCTTTCTTGGCACAGCGGTTCCTCTCTCAACATAATACTTGATCCATTTCTCTTTCTCATCATTGCTTATGAAGTGCGTTTCTTGTCATTTTTCAGCCGCAAGCTTCTTTCTGGATCACAAGCTGCACATTGCCCCAACGGCTCGGACTATCTCTGCTTCCAAGCCGCTCTTGCCATCATTGGCTTGATGACGTCCTCATGTGGACCACTTGGTTGATTTCGGGTATGTGCCCACCAGAAGCGGTGAAAAGTTCCATTTCAGAGCATTGACCATTGTAGTTTGTGTTGACTGTGTTGTTGGGCGAGATGTTGGATGTTGCAAGATATGGCGAATATGGAGGCAAGCTGCGTCCTATATGTCAAGGTTGGCATGTTTACCTAACATGCACAAAGCAAAATTTGCATTGTGACTGACAAGAAAACAGGAATAGTTAGGCTAACCGTATAACATTACTGGATTGTTAGCATCGGTTTCATGCATTATCACTGGGATTATTTGACACCAACATCATCAGACATCCTTCCCCTCGAAGAATTTCCTATTTATATGTGAAAATGATGAGATTTCGGCTGTATTACGGCTCAATCGATCCCTGAAGACAAACCAACAACATCGGACCGACTGATTGCAAATTGCGAGACGGTGGGAAACCTCTGCACCTTGCAGTTATACCCAGCAGGATTCATGTTGGGTATAATGTACAAGTTGGCTGCTACTTATTCCATTCCGTCATAAAGCTTACTATATATTCGTCAGGACTTCCCACTTCTTTTCGTTATCATCTTCCTCTCGTATTCCATATTAGAAAAACATGGATACACAACCATCTCGGCCAGGTGGCTAAGGATCCGAAGCAAGTTGATCGACAGGTGCTTCATCCAAGATGTCACTCCTCGGCACACCGCAGGAACTGAGACACCAGTTAGTCCACCATGACACTGCCAATGAAGCCACCCACAATATGACCCAGGATGCACATTTATAAATAGTCCATAAAGCTGGAAGCAGCAAGAATATGAAGCAGCATGCAATTGGATATGAGTATATTTGGACCGTGGCGAACGGCCGTCACTTGACTCTATACCGGACAGCAGCTGTACCCAAGGAGCTACCTGATCAATTCATTGCCGCTTGTAACGGGAAACCTCCATGGTCAACCAGGGCATTGGTCCGCACAGACCGCAAGATCAAACATCATGATGTTGTCAACTCCAGGATCATCACGGATGAATTTGGTGAGAAGCATCCCCGTGAGTGGACGAAACAGGCGTTAATTACATCGGACAAGGCTATGCAAGCGCATTTGGTCGAGGTAATAGCTGTATCTCATTGTTAGAGCAGCAACTAATCTCTTGTACGTATTCAACATGTCTGCTACTATGGCAAGGCAAGCAGGTCGGGTACAGCTGGAACGGTCCAACATGCGCCTCACCCCGAATACGGCCAAAATGGCAACACACGGGTTGTTGCGTGCCGCAAGAGAGGAAGCGCAATATCGGATCCAGAAACCTTGCACCTAAGTCCGAGAAGAGAAGAAGCAGGGTGTTGAGTATCCTGGGCATAAAATGGAGAAGGCAGGGATAGAAAGACACCCTGCCATGCTTCGTCAAAACCAGATGGACAGATGCCTTCCTTGCCAAAATGGCACCACAAAGAATCTGCAGACACGCTGGAGACACAATGGAACAGGTGCAACTCCACCCGACAGACACAGAGAGCCGACTCCAAGGCCGACGCTACCTCTGCCCGGAACGCCACATCTGCCCAGAATGCCAGCACAGCCCAGAATGCCACCCGGGCCACGAGGTAACAATGCTGCAGCTCAATGTTCCCAAATCATCGATTTGCCAGCCAGATATATGCATTCACATACTTCTCTGCCCTGCGCTGAATTCTTTACACTTGATGCATATGCCCAGGATAGCCAGCAAGATACAGATTTTGATCCAGATATGCTGACTGATGCAGGAACATCCACTGGTTAGTACACTATCTGATGTGTGGTATTGCCTAACATCCATTTTAAAGACCAGAGCAGCCTATTCAGCGAACCTGGAAGTGATGATGAGCATTGATTGAAAGAAACAGGATATTGGAGTGTATTATTATCTACTATTAGCGGACACTCTAAAGTTTATTTTAAAGGACATATTTATATGTATTATTGAAGAACAATGAAGTGATCAAGGAGAAAGTAAATGAAAAGGCTTGAAAGGCTGCCAGAACTATGTGAATTGTAGGCTACGCCAAATCAAATGATTTAATATAGCGGATATGCCCATGGCGAAATGAGTGTCAATGGAGCGTCAACATTTCAGGTCAAGTAGGACTGTTAATTGAAAACTGACTATGTCGTGCTTATATATAATCGAAGTATTGGCCTCCTTTCTATCCACATTCTATAGCGACACGCTTCCTACCTCATCTTGAAAATGAGCATCAACAAACCGTCAACAATTTTTCCTGTTGCAAGCAAGGTAATTCAAATGAGATTTACTCGCTGTGTAGCATAACCTATGTATTAGATGCCTTTATAGGCAAAACAGCAAGGAACGCGGTCACTGCCCCAATCTGGAAATGAGCATCAACCGAGTGTCAACAATTTTTGGCTTTGCATCTTCGGTTATCTAAGTGGAGATTGGTTGCAGACAACCGTAAATAAGGTATTAACTGCCATCAGCAACAAAAGCAACAGCGGCATGCTTCTTGCCCCATCTTGAAAATGAGTGTCAACGGAGCATCAAAGATTGTTGGTCTTGTACATTCAGTAATCAAGTTATTGAGCGGATATATCAGATTATAACCCTACTATTGACTGCCTTAGTACTCCTAAATACAGAACACAAAAGGCAAAAAATTGATTCCAAAATAACTGATGTCGCTACCTGCAAAGTGATCAAACAGGAATTCCTGGATATCAATTCACTGATTTTGATCAAATACCATTATCAAACAGCAAATGCAAGAGCACTATATAAATCTACAGATGGACCAGCTGGACAACCCACTGACTACCCACCAGATTCTGACGAGTTGGGAGGTGTCCATCGAACCATACCGGATTTGCCAGTTTGGGTGTATTGACGACTCGGACAGCCTATATGGCAACGGTGTAGATCCAACGTGGACATGCACCCGACGAGGAGGTCAAAACCTGTTGCGAACACTACATCCACCAAGGACAGTGTACACATACTGCAGCTACGACGGAGTACAGCATACACCCAGTTCAGCATCAACCCATGATCAAATCACTACTACATGCAGTCTGTCTCTCATCTCTCATCGCTCCGTGGACCGTGTTGTTCTCCTCCACTCTTTACATACCCACGATTATGAGTTAATCACAGAACTCAGTCTCCGTTCCCATCGAGCCACCCTCACTATCTAGCACCTCAACATCGACCACTTCCAAGTACACAACCAATATTGCTCAATCATGGCTGCCAGCTCATCTACCAACATGCTCCAACACGGCCTCGGAGTGCATGTCAATGATCACTCAACACCTGCCTCCAACTGTGTCTCTTAACCTATATGATTATGGCCTCCAGTGTTTCTCCAATTCTTGCTCCATCATGGGATTGAAGTGTATCTCTGGGTTGAATTGATCATGGCCTCCAAGTGAGACTCTAAACTCGCATGATAGTGTCCCCCAGTACATATTGAACGTTGCTTGCAGATAGCGTTGAAGCGCATCACTAACTCCTCTCGATCACAGCCTCTAACTGTATCTCTGTTCTTCCTCTATCGCATCCTCTCAGTGCATCACCAAATACACTCCCCATGGCCTCCCAGATAATGTCTGCACTTGGTCAATCACTGCGTCCAGGTGCATTACCACACTCGCTTATTTGCAGCCTCCAAGTACATCTCCAAACCCACATCATCTTGGCCTCCAAGTGCAGCACCAAATAAGAACAATTATGGCCATGAAGTTTGCATGATCATCGCTTGCATGAGCATCTGTAAATCAGCTCCATTGGGGTCTCCAAGTTCACACTATCTTGACCTTATAGTGGATCTCTGACTTCACTCACTCCCAGCCTCCAAGTGTTTTTCCAAATTCACTCTATCATGGCCTCGATGTTAACAGCATCCAAGCCTCTAATTGCATCGCTCAGTTTACTCAATCGACATGACCAGATGTTCCTCCAATTCCACTGGAGAAGCGTCAGCAGCCAGATCGACCATCAGCACATATATTGAACAACCTAGATTGCTAATACCTGACATAACTCATTATAGCGAATATTCGTCTGACTGTGAAATACCAATGTCAAACAAAGAAGAATATGATAGACTATATATCTTGTAGTCATGGGACCCAATGAACAACTCATGTGAGAATACCGCACCAAGTTTATAGGATTCCTCAGACCTTGTGCTGAAATCTCAGCTGTTCCCAAAGTCTCCTGCATACTTTGCAGGGGTCTCAGTAAGTCCAATATTATACAATTCCAATTGTCAAATATCATAGCATTTTTAATGCACCTACTTAACTGCAGGTGCATTCAGGTGCACTTCAGAATGAGCTTGTAGTATCTGAGAGTGCTTGGCATGACTCCTGGGGGGCCTGGCAGTATCTGGAATTAGTGCAGTATCTGTGAGGTCAACAGGAGTGTCTGGGAGGTTTGCATCTGGCTTCTGGACCACTTTACATTTTGCTGATGCAGCAATCATCCAAGCACCACCTGCAGTGCACTCTAAATGACCATCTCTGAGCATTATCTTCAGCCAGCCACAATCAACTATCACCAGTAGGCTTTCAAGCAGTTCCTGCTATCAACTGTGTTGGACATTCTCCAAGTATGATCAACTGCCAGCCCAATTTGATCTCCTATGAGTAGGACCCTGAGTAAGCTATCTCAACATCTTGTAGTGTCTCTCTATGTATACTTCATCGCCTTATCCACGTCTGCATGAACAGCCCCCTGCAAGTTAACCCAATCCATTATGATAGAATGTACCCAATCATCACTCACTGCTCACTTAGTAACCCTCTGTCCAAACTCATCGAGCCACACACCTAGTACACTTAATAATGCCCCTCAAGTATACTTAATTCCTGCCATCCAGTTGCATTCAGTTCTTTCACTGATTGTGGTATGTCAATTACCTCTCAGTGCAGTCAATTGTGTCGTTCAAGTCTACCTGATTACATCCTCCAAGTACACTTGATCATGCCAACCAAGCCTACTAGGTTACCATTGCTGGGTGCACTAGATGATATGTAGATACATAGAGATGGGCTTTGACAAATAGAGAATTGATACCATCATATCCTATAAACGAACAGGTCATAATTATTCTCCTAGCTGTAACAGCTGCTGGTAACGGGAGTGGATCATTCAAGTACGATCTGTTACATACCTCATGATGTGTACAAAGATTCTCACTATCGCACTGAAAGCACATACATAGTATATGAATAACCCAGACAGTCTACTATAAGAATACTGTGTATGATATGTGGGTGATCAGTATTATATGTAGTGGCTCTGGGTTCAATTTCATTATCCACAATTATGGGTGTAATTGGAAGCTACTGATAATATCAAGCTTAGTGTAGATAACATGTGGGAATATGACTTTTTCCTAATGCTTTCTCTAGTGGCCCTAGTTGCTTCAGGTATCATCAGCACTATCCAAAAATTGCTCTCATGCTGTGAAAGAACTTTACAGATGCCAATGTATGCATTGCACATTATCTCTAGTGAATCAGGTAGTTTAACTGGCATTGATTTAAACAACAGCCCATGATGCACTCTATCAGATATTCTTTCCGTCCATTTACTTCCACCTGAGGGAGAGGGGCAACATGCTGTTATTGGGGGGGGGCTTGGGGTCATCTATTGCAAGGTCCACTGGACAATCAGATTGGATGATATAATGTTGTGCCATGGCTGAATAATCTTGAGCATAGGAATATTGCAATACTAGTTGAACAACAGAATAACATTTCAATTACTTCCAATGAAGCTGTTGGAATAATCACATCATTCTTACTTGCCAAGTATAGAGCAACATCATGCTCCCTACCATGATTTTTTTGCCAGTTTCCTCAGTGTCGATTTCTTTGTTATCATGGAAATGTTTGACTTCAATGCATTGTTAATTTAAAGTGGTTATCAGTTTATCAAATTCTTAGTTGTATACATTTAACTTTGACTCTCATGAGATATTGGCAATTGTCTAACTAGTCCCCAAATGACATTTCAGGTTCTGTACCCTATATGGTGACAAATGGTCTACACTTCATGATATCCAACTTCTGGCTGTTTGCTACAATCTCTGCAAGGAATTGCCTCTTCACCCAACCATCCTGATGATGGTTATCGAGGTCATAATATACTCTTATAGACTGGCATTGAGCTGTTCTGTTACTATGTTGATTGGAAAGGATATGGCAATGAATAGCTTCATTTCAATTCCACGAACTTTGTACAATTTCCTCTAAAACACTCCAACATGTGGTGGTCTCCAGTCTGAAATAATAGTCGATAGTCTTCCATGGAGTCCAATCAGCTCTTGAACTAATGTATTGGACAGTTGCATTGTATCAACTGAGGAATTGTAGCAAACCAAGTATCACATTTTGAAGCCTGTCTACTACAACTTTTCTGGAATTGAACTCTATGAATGTGTACAACGCTACTATCATAATTTTTGACAGATGGTGTCATGTCTTTACCTGTACCGGTAGCCAGTGTAGTACTTCAAAGGTTGTATATTGCAACCTCCTGAATCTTGTGTTGGCATGGTGACTTCAGATGTACTATTCCATATTGATTTATATTGTATTTGGGGAGTGTTTGCAGTCCGAAAGATTTTCTATGTTGATTTTTCCTGGGTGGCCTGAGAAATCTGTACTTTTCATATTTTGCATTATTCATAGCTGTTGTTTATTGTATTCCAGAGTGTACAGCTTTTCATAATTTCTATAGTCATCTCTGGTCAATAGTACTCATGGACATTATAATTTCTTTTGACCACCCATTTGTTTCCACAGATTAGAATATTGTATGTGGAAGTAAATCACTCAGACAGACATTGACTAAGGTATTGAAATAACATTAAAGACTTTGTATAGGTGGACTGTCTACAAACCTATACAGTAGTTTACATAGATTCTGCAGCTTTAGAACTACATGATTTACATTGTTTAATCTTACATTCCTCCCCATGTAGAGAGCATTAGAACCTCTTGTATACCTATCTGCATGGCAAGTTTGGGATCCAATCATATATACTATTTTGCAAAATGAACGGATAGACACTGTGATCATACTTCATGCTATCAGTTGCAATACATTTTGGTTACAAAATACTCTGGATTCTTAGATTTTGTATGTAATGAAAGGGGGTATCATATATTTTCATATCGATTTTCTGCATTCCTCAAGCTCTCTGATTATAACAATATATTCATTCCGAAATCTATCAATGGTGCATATGGTCCTGGAGTGTGCATTTGTCGGTTGCACAACTAGATGGAGAATTCATGCATTCGACTGCAGTATGACTCCGTTTCAAATATTGTTGAATGCCCCTATTTGACATTTTATTGCCCTATGACCGTCAAAATGTCAGAGTACTGGGGTAGCCATAAATGGCTTTGCCATGTTTTCAAATACCAGCTGTTGTACTTTGTCCCATATCGATGGTTGTTTCTTCTTTGTACATCTTCTCAGTGGTTATGCTCTTTCGATATAGCATAAGAATAGACATCAACGAGCGATTGGACAGGCTAGAAACTGCGAAACTTTCAAGAGGACTTTCAGCTTGCTATATGTTGTCATCATTTTCTTACTCTAGTTTCAAATGAATTTCACCTTATTTAGACTCATTAGGATTTGATGTGTGGAGATAACGAATTCTAGGAACTTGGTCATATTCTAACAAATTGACACTATCTGATTTCAGGTATTATCCAGCTCTCCAATGGTGTTCCATAACCCACCTGACATAGAGGTCATGTTCCTTCTCCCAGTGACCTGATATCAAACTGTTGTCATGGTATGCTGATACAATATTGACAAGTGCATCATGAATAACCTTGATGATGGAGTCTAAAAAGGCTACCGGAGTATTGATGGTACCATCCTACATAACTGTGTAATTGAATTCACTTCAACTGGTCTGTAATGCTAGGTTCAGTTCTGTGCCCTCTCTAATATGTAAGAGATTCAATGTGTAGTGAACATCTTCTTATCAAATTATGATTGTGACTTGAAGTATGTTCAGTGTATTATATATAATGGGGAGAGGGAATCAGATTTGAAATATCTTTTTGTGAAATATCCCAATAGCTAATACAGTACAGTATTTGTCAATTGGAATTGAGTTGCAAACAGTGTCAGCACAGCAATTAGGGACAACGACTGTTGGATAAAACAGTGACACATATTATGTTTAAGCAATTCTTGATGGAGAATGAAAGTGACTTTTGAAATTCAGTATAGAGCACCCTCGATCGGTAACTGTGTGGCCTTATGTTGGATCTCAAGGCTGGTTCCAGATTCATGTGGTGGCAATCACTTCACGATCTCATGCTGGCCACACATAAGCATTTGTAATTTTACTTCTGAATTGTACATTTGAGTGGTTATTCCTTTAGGTCCTAGCTTAGATCGCTTTGTTTACATCATATAGTAACATGTTGGCGATTGTCAAATGTACATACGTCACTGTCTGGATATATGAGGCTAGGTTAAATATAACGATATTTCCTTCCAAAGATTCATTATCACAATGTATGTTAGTGGCTGGGAGTCTCCAAGAGTGTGTGAGTGGATGTCGAGTGTAAGCTTAGAAAAACCAATGTTAGGAGAGAATTGGATGCTAAGGAAGGCATTCAGGCTGACTATTGGAGTAGCTTAGATCCGATGACTCCTACATAACCAACATGGGAAGGATTGTAATTAGTTTGGGAATATATTCAAGAGCTGGAGAGAACTTTAGGTGCACCTTGCTGTTTTACCCAACCAACCTGGGAGTCCCAAATATGATTTGTATGATAACTCTGTTCTGATCAATAGTCGTTGAAAGGAGAGTAGGTCAGGTCAGAGACTCTCCAGATGTACATGAGCAATGGATTACCCTCTATATTGCATATGATGCATCAATTATTGTTCATTATCACTTCTAAGTCATACTGATACAAGCTAACAATATCTTTTCCAATATGCAAGGCATTGCATTGCAACTTTAAGAAACCAATGAATAACACGAGAAATCCAAAACTAAACATGGGTATCAGAACATAATAACCCGACCAAGCTATCGAATCATATCAATGGAACCTGGTGTGAATGACATCCACTATAACTCCGAACACATCACGGCCGATGAAAGGAGGATTACACAATACCACAACAGCATAACGAAGCTGGAGATGCTCCTTGTATTAGCTGATAACTCCCATATGCCAAGTGGGTGAAATTAAATTCCAATGTCATTGAGCTCAATGTGTGATATCTAACAATGGTATAATCAGATAATAGCTACCTACAGATCAATTGGAGTTTGAAATGCAATGCGATATATTCAGATGAAACAGGGGAGCAACTACGACAGAAAGAGGAATGTGAGATGGGGACTGCTTGTGTGGAAGAGAGGAGTACAGAGAAGGTGATGGAGGAGCGCTTAATGAAATAGAAGAGCACCAATCTAAGTTGAGGAGAGCCAATGGGGTTTGAGGAGTGCTGATACCTGTGGGAGAGCACCCATCCAAGATGAGGAGAGCGCAACAGGTTGTATGGAGTACAAAATGAAATAGCCAACCAGCAATTCAGTCAGAGTAGTACCAATGGGGATTGAGGCATGCCTATCCCTGCAGAGGAGGGCCAAAGAGGGAGGACAGAGTGTGGGATGATATATAGAAGCAACAATCCAGACTAATGAGCACCAGGGCGGATTGAAGGGTGTCCATCCCAGCATAGACGTGCTAAGAGGGTGGGCATGAAGCATGCAATGAATCTGAGGAGCTGTAATTCAGCCAGAGAGGTACTGATGGCAATTGAGGAGTTCCACTCCTAGTGGAGAAGTGCTGAAGTGGGAGAGTAAGGAGTGCCCAACATTTTATGAGAGCAACAATGCTGGCCAGGAAGTGCTAGTGGGGATTCAGCAGTGCCAATTCCGGTGGAGGAGTGCCAAAAAGGACGATATCAACCACAGAATACATCATAGGAGAACCAATGGAGGCAGTGGAGCAGTGATAGGGATTATGGAGTGCCTTTCCCAGAAGAGGTGTGTGGACAGTTGAGGAATTGAGACTGAAATGACGTGCAATGGAGTTCTGCCAATGATCGTGAATGGGCATTGTGCAGTTCCTGTCATAGCTGAGTCGCACCGAAGGGGGGGACACATCATGTGGCCCAGTTAAATGTCATTCCTGAGTGCTGTGGCTTCCAGAGTAACATATTACAAGGAATGAGCAAAATGTACCACAATTTTTGTCTTCACAAATCATGACCATAACTTTCTTTCCGGAAGCATATTCCGACAGTATTTATCATATAACTGTGGCCGCCAGCAACACAGTCTGTGCAGTAAGAGGTCCAAAAATCTGGGGTGAAGTGGGATAATATTTCAAGCTATTAGCGGCTAAAATGAACTGATGGTATATTAAATTTGGAACTTCCATTCAGGTGAACCACAATATATTATCTTCCATGACATTTGAGAGTTAAGCATCATCAAAGAGGAACTCCTTAACATGAATTCAAAGCTCAGTCACAGAGCCCCAATCCAGCCAGTAACAATCAACAGCTATGAGACATGCCCCATATGCCAACTGGCCTGGAATGGTACTAATATGCAGTTTTGACTTTTTATATATTGTAACATAGCCAATATCATGATTCTGATAGAGGTGCATTATGCAGAATTCAAGACTTATGGCTTCTCGCATTTCCGGATCCATATTGCTAGATGGACCACTAGGCAATTAACACAGAAATGTTATCTGTAAAAGAGTACCTGATAATGCCCAGTGACGATCCTGAGTGTCAATGGCTTGTTGAGCAGGTTTGTCAACAATGAAGTACATCACAGCCGATAATGTTAGCCAAACAGTCTTCAAGCATGTAACTGCCTTAATCATCCTCTTTGCTATGTCAAAACAAGTCCTTTCATGTTGAGGAATTATCTAATCTCCACTGGCCTTGAGTTGTGAAATGTTCTGGTCTGCACTGGACATGGGTAGCAACAGTACCTGTTTCAGTTATGTACAGTCAGACTTCCATAATGTATTGAGAAGGGTAAACCTTTGGCATTTAAACAATGGTAGTGCGAATGGCTTAGCTGCATGTTGGGAATTAGGAAGCAGAGGGTGTGCAATGATTGTTCTGGTATGGCTCCATTTCTTTGTCAGTGGAACACTGATGATTTGTAATAACTTGTCCTAGCATACCTGGCATTGAAGTAGAACTGCCTGTAGATTATGCAAATCATCTTCTTCAATGTCGGATGACAAGGTGTACAGTCTGGTGTCCTCTCTCTCATCATTGTCAATCTCCTCTGGATTACTTTTATTATTATCTTGCATCAGAGCAATGTAGAACAGTACTAATCTGCAATACAATACACGATGGCAGCGAGCTGGAAGGTAAACATTTGATAGACAGTGATGATATTGTATTTGCCTGAATGCAAGTATGAGTGCTCTATCTAGGCGTGCTGCTTGATTCTTCTATGACTAGTGATTCCTCACATGACTGGGTGAATGTTCCATGGTAATGAAATTCAAGTTAAGAATTTAGATAATGTAGGAGAGACAGGTAGTGTAAAAGCATGAAATATAAGGTTAAGTGCAATAGAATAAAGGGAAAAATGATGAAAGAAGTTGCACAAGATTGAGGAGGATACAATTTGAGTCATGGCTTGAGAGGGTTCAGAAGGGAGGACTTATATAGTTCATGTTATTGAGGATGGCTAGTCTGGTGTTGTGATTTAGGCATTGTCAGTGGCACCAGAATACATAGATATCTATTGCCCAATACTGAATGTTAGTACTCCTATTAACAATGCTGTGGAGGTAAGAATTGTGGTTTGGTTTTAGTCAATGCACACAGAATTGAACCAGACACAACTTGAACCAGATGCACCTGAAGACCTTGTGACATTTACAAGGTTGAAACATTCACTAACCTTTGGAGCTGGTCAAATGGAGCTCTGAGAAACTGACTAAGAATGAGTGCTCCTGCACATGACTCCTCCAAACATCATAATTACTGGTGAAGGTTCAAGCAGTTAAGGTGAACACATGATTTAGAAATGTTACAGCATAGAGAATCGGCAGAACTGGATAGATATGGGACGTTGTAAGTGACAGTTCAGTTACCAGGAATTGTACTGAGTTGGTGATCAATAGGGGAGAAATACAAACCTTCATATGTGAAATATCTGCCAAATGGATGTACATATTTTTCCAATACTCAGTTGTATGAGACTTCTGATGCTATGTTCCTGGTCGATAAGGCAATACTGTTCACATGACACCTGTATCATGCATCAAGCTAGGCCGTGACTGCAAACTACATCAACAAGTAGATTGCACTATATAGTGGAGAGAGAGAGGGAGAAATTGGATATACAAAGGATATATCCAACGGTAGAGAAAGAATGGTAAGGTACAATAATGAGTCAGGGGTATTCTTATTGATTCAAGTACTTGTCAATGTGAAGATTGCTAACAAATTGGTTATGAATAATCACTAGCATTCTGATTTTGAGTCTACTATCAGGTAAATCGCATACCTGAAAATTAAAATATCCTTATCAGTCTCACTACAACAAAGTAGACATTTATCCAGTGAGGGGGATTAAAGCTATATATGATACTGTGAATGCATAGTGAGATATCCCCACACAGTGCGTAGAGAAGTGATTGCATGCAGTTCAGGGTGTATTGGGCTGCACTGAGGTTTGAATGGTTATACTGAGTTTAATACCAAGGGGGGGATTACAGGCTCACCTTGCTCTGACAGCTGATTGTACTGATCACAGCTGGCTTTCTGTAACTCAAGCATATATGATTTTCTCTCTTCAAACACTCATTATAGAAATCAGTGCACATAATCCATTTTCCAATATGCATTTTGGCAACCCAGACGCTCATTGAGTCAGATGGCAGTCAGGTGTATACAAAAGGCGATGTGAATTTACACTTGTTTGTTTAAGTGTGATACAAGGGGTGAGCAGGGGTTGTGGGTTATCTGCAGGGTTGCTGAGATGAATCTGTCTTTGGAGATGGACTCCCAACCTCCAGCTCTTTTGTTGGGGCCTGAATATTCAGAAGCTCTTTTAGCATATGGATTCATAGGTCCAAACATGCTACTCAGTTAATATTGAATTAGGTCAGGTTATGAATTGGCCAGGGCTGTTCTTTATGGTATATTGTAGATTGGCTACCTTCCTCCAATGAACAGTATATACGGAGATTATGATTCGATGCTTTTCAATTGCAGCCATCACATACGAATCAAGCTTTGATTTATATATTTGCAGAGGCCTAGCAGGATGAGCCAAATACACCTAAATGTGAACAGTCTCCAGAGATGACACTCAGAGTGCACTGCTACCTCTGATTCAAGGTGGTAGATATGATGCATCAGGATGAAACAACTGATAAAATAATGTGAACCATGAATTGCGGAACATGTGCTTCATTACGTGGTTTGACACTGTGAGTCATGCGTGGACTTGAATAATTTGTCCACAACAAATTGCAGGTTGTTAACATTACCTTCATAGAAATTCAAGAACATCATACATCATAGAATTCCTGATCAATATTGTGCCTGAACTTCAATTATAGGACAGGAAATACTACCCAGTAGAAGCTGCAGCATAGCAGTGAAGACACAAGCTGCGTCTCATCATCGGACTCCCTGGGATGTCAATTTGAGGTGTGCCTGAACAACTCTCTGACGGCAGCAAAAGCTACGGATTTGCCACAAATACACAAGCCTTGTCTCATATTCTGACAAAGTGACTGAACATTATGTTGACTGTCGTGACTGCCAAATTGGATCAGCCTATCTCTAATTCTCGATCAAGAATGGCAACACACTGGATATGTGACATATGCAGGATTCTCCTCTGCAAATCAAACTGATTGAATCATGCTGATATTGGTATTTTGGTTTCCAATTAATACCTCACCTACGGTTACTGGTGCATCTCCGCTATGCCAATGATGAATGATTTGAAGCCCTTCAGTGTATCTTAAATTGAAATTTGATGATGGCTAATTATTTACAGATGAGCCAAGCTTGGAAATTGAAATTTTTGTCGCAGACTTGGCAGATTGTCAACATTCTGTTAATGACACATACAATACCATTGAAGGCTGTATCCGTCCATCAGTGTAAGCAAAAAATCGTGACATCTGCTCTTGCCCATTGGACAAATGTGCCAGTAATATTACAAAACCGGTACTTGTCAATTGACTTCATTTCATATTTGCCATTAATAATATTCAAGAATGGCAAAGAAATCACACTCTCACTAATACTAATCAAGATACAATAATTTCTACATTAGAACTTGTATTCACTTCAAAATAACAAAGAGAAATCATTTATTTTTGCAGTTGATTGTGCCTTACAAATGATCTTTTTCGACTATTTGTATCAGCTGAAAAGAGTTGGTTGGTGGAATGTGTAAAGAGGCATACTCCGATTTCACAGTCCTAATAATCTACGCTGATTTTTTATCTGACTGAAACCGGGCTGCCATCACTGTCAGGAGCTGGGTATGGTTCACGCAACTCACCAGACAAGTGTTAGCAACCGTTCCAAATTCCCAGTTTGGTTCCAGGTCCTGTTCCAACCCAGAACTGGATTGTTGCAATGCGTTTTACCACACTAAAACCCGGACCGTTGCAATTGGGCCAGTTTTACCACCATAATCACGGTATTTCAACCTGACAACTTTGGTTCCAATTCATTATCTGAGTTCTGATTGTATCTTGACATGATCGATACGTAGATTGTGCAGTATCAGCCGCTTTTCCGCACCCTGCCTGCAGAATTGCAATCTGACCGATATTTGTTGAGCCGCTATCGAAAACCAGCAAACTTCTCATCAAAGTTGGCTTCATTTCACAGCTATTCAACGAATATTGGTTGCATTGCATATCTAAATGCGCGAGGTGAAAGAGCTGCTAACACTGCACAATTGATGTATTGATCATGTCACAATATGATCAGAACTCAAAAACTTCATTGCAGCCAAAGTGCTGCCAAATTTGTAGGAACCGTGAAATGGAACCATGGTCTGGTTCCAACCCGGCCAATGACCCACAGGTTTATGTCCATTCCGGGTAACAAGCCGGCACTAGTCACCAGGTTCGGGTTCCTTCGGGGTTCCTGACCCGGACCAGGGCCTCCTGGTCGGTTCCAACTCGGACCGCAGCCTGGTAACGTGGTATCGTTGCTAACACAACTCCAGACCCTGGTCAATCCTCAACATCAGCATACTTGGTCGACTTCTCCAGCCATTCAGGATGCTCATTTGCGATGTACCAGAGTGTTGATGGAATTGAGTTGAAGAGTTGCAATAGCTATCTGGACACATATCCAGTAACTGTGTGAGTGAACCCTGAGTTGCCCTACCTGGATAGCTGATGGAAATAGCTGGTGCTACTCACTCAATACCTAGAACGTCTCTGTTGTTAGCACATGGTATGCGACTGACATATTTAGACCTGTCACACAGACATTGTGTGCAGTTACAAATACAGTCAGATATCGTGAATTCTGGGATTTAAACTGCAATTCTGTGTGATCATTGTTACCCATTTGTGCATATGTATACAATATATTCACATGATCTGCAAGACAATTGATCAGCTACCACTTCAAATGACCAACGTGGCCAGGAAAAGGATTCCAGAGTACCACATATTGGGGAGGAGGTGCAGCAGGTCAATCATTTTCTTGTCTCTTGTGTTTGTGAAGGACTGCCTCACTTGATGCTTCATTTTCGTCAAATTTGGGAGACTCTGCAGGTCCATTGAGATGCATTGGCAGAGATATCTCAATCAGCTATCGGACAATGGCAGAATCCAAGCAAGTATCCAGTAACCAATCTGTACATGATGTCCCTGAATTGTTGTTCTGATCCTGGGTGTCACCCAACACTAACGAGAAATATGCTAGCCACTATCGATGTACCCTCCATGCTCCTGAAGCAGCTTATGAAGTCTATTGTGCCTCCATGGTCTTCAATTTTGTATGCTCTGACTCACCCCACTAAAGGGAAACAAGGAGTGCATTCAGCATCGGTATTCTAACTAGTGGCTTTGAGCTTGCCCGGTTCAATTCCAACTGCCTCCTGAATATGAAAGGATTTGCAACCAATCACATTCCGTACGGCCCATCCAGTTGAGCTTCTTTGTTTTCCAGCTAGATGGAATGCATCAAAATTTTCACTGCACAATGAGCTCCCACAGCACAATATATTTTGATCACTTTGTCAACTTCTGAATCATGAGGTGCAGTTGAAAATCACCACACTCTCTGGTAACACATAAAAAAGGGTGAACGAAATCCAAGCATAGCTGTGACTTGAAGTTCGAATACCATTCTGACTGTAATCGCAATTGGTTAGCCCATGCTGTGTTTCGTCTTGTACCATTAAAAGTAATTGAAAACCCCAATGCTCCTTGAACTGTAAGAGAGTGGGCTGTTGTTTCGTGATTTCACTCTGCATGTTAAGGTATCATATGAAACAAGGTGGCTATTCTATCATGTTACCAGCTGATCAATTCTTCACTTCAGATCCTCATCGGTATTATTTCCGTTTTCCTCATGCAACTATGCCACAAGGTGGCAGTCAGGCCCATAAGCCATCTCAACAATGACAGTCTTGAATGGCTGGGCCACTCTGGACATTATGATTAGTATAATTGGTTCAATTGCTGATTGTAGGGCTGGATGCCACAGAGGTGGCGTATTCTGGATCTCAAATAGGCAACAGGGTATTGAATATGGTCTCTGCAATAGTTACCGATCTCATTCTTTGCTGAAAATCCCGGGATTGTGGTGCTGAGCCATATTCTCTTATTGATCAAATGCATTCCCCAACACAATTGCCAATGGCATCCCCACATCTACCATCTCAACCAACCATTGCCATATCATAGCTGCTGTCACCAAGGTAAGGTCATGCTGGGACCAATGTCACCTGTGACCACTGCACCTAGCATATCCAAATCCCGAGCCCATCGCCACATGAGAAACCATATTGCCCATACCTGGTGCCTCAGATATCTGGTTCCATGCAGATCTGATGTTGAATGGTTGCTGCCAGGGACTCAGTCAGCATTCGATTGGATACTGGGATGTACATTCAGCCGCCCAACTACATCCTTATAACACATGTGTTCATATTCGTTGTTGATTGTTCTGAGAGCAGTGCTTAGGACTGAAGCACTATTTTATGGACCAAGGATCATCTCACCATCCACCACTTGGTTCTAAACCTGCATTGCACATTTGTCTGTTTCCATTGCATTATCAATGATCATTGTCAGTTGTTTCCAGTTCAGCTGGGCAGATCTGTCTCATCCCTGGCCCTAAACAAAATAATCATGATCTTTCATATTTCACAGGCAAGCAAGCATTGGAATGAATATCTATGTGTCAATGATAATCTGTTCCATTCCCTCAATCTAAACTTACATTGATTCAATACCATTCTCTAGCCCACCACCTCCTCTTCCTCCAATCTTCAACAGTCTTCAGAACCATTCAAACTCTGTGTATAATGATCAAGAGTTGAGTAAGTCTAGCCTGGGCATGGCCAGTGGTGATTACGTTTGCCAGTCTAATTACGTACACTGCACTGTCATCCACTGTTTCTATACTTAGTTTCTGTAAAAATATTATCGAATTGTATCCCAGCTTCATGTTGAACGCATTTGGGAGGCATCACTTATATGAAATCTGCCCATGTATGTAGTCATTCATCATGTATCCATGCATTGATTATTCTATATAGTCTTCATTCATTACATACAGCCCCATGGTGCTGTTGAATATTGATGTTTGACTGGATGGCTCTTGTTGACCACCATGTTCTTTGATGATATCAATCAGCTCCTTCTGGTACCTTTCATCAGTGTATGAGGCTTGGAGTTGTGTGAGGAAAATATGGTTATCATTGCCATTTGACACCTAGCATATCAGATTCATGAAGGTTCTATTTGGCAACTCTGGGAGGATACTTGTCACCTTCTTGCCTGCATGTTCCGCAGACTCTATCACTGGTCTGTGATTGCCTCACCCTACTATTAGTGTTGCCTTCGGACCCTCTCTTGCAGGATTCTTCCATACTCTCCTGATCCACTGCCACTGAATGCAGTTGGCAGTATTGAAATAGTCCAACCGCTGCCGGTTTATGAATCACACCACCAAAAGTTCACCCACAATTGCCCAGAGCGGGGGTCAACATGGAAACTGTTTCAAACAGTTGTGACCCCGCATATCGCCACAATGCAATCCCTCCAGGAACCCAGCCACCCATACTTTATTCCACTTGTTGAATTCAGTGGTATTGGGCTGCCCCATTCATTTGACACATTGCTTTAAGGACATTTTGGTGTACTTCAGACTATTTGGGGCTCAACCTTCTGCCACACCAAGGAGTAATGAATTATCGCTCTCATTGTCTCCATCGTATTCATTGTAGGATTACTCGTGCTATGGTGGCACATTTCCACTCCCAGCAATGTCAGTATTCTGCAGTTCCACTGCCAGCTGGAATCCTTGCATTGGGAGGCTCATGGTGGGTCTCCCAGTAGTGCTGGACAGTGGTAGTGGTGCAGAAGAGCTGGAAAATGTTGGCAAAATGAGTCAATTGTTTCCTGGTAGTGCTGGGGGTGTTCGAGGCACACCTGGAGAAGATGGCCTTCATCCTAAGAAGAGTGCAGGAGGGAACATTTGAAACTCACCCTAACCACCTTGGTGGAGATCTCATTCATGCCAAAGTGGCCCATAACTTGGAAATCTTTGGCTTGCACTGGTGCTTGGCTATAAACTAGGTGTCATGTTGATTGGAGAATGGTGGTAAAGCTGAGAAGCACCTGGAAACAGGTGACATGTAGCAGTGTAACCATACCCATATGGCAAATGATATAGATTGGTGTGTTTCTCCAGTGCTCCTGTCTTTGCCAGTGGAAGTTGGAAAAATCATCTCAGATGATCCCAGATTGTTGTCAGGGTGCTGTTGTAGGCCAAATAGGCCATCCGGTGGCGCCATATTGGTTGGCTTTGGCGGAAATCCATTCATCAATATGAGCTGTGAATCAGATAGTGGCAATTGAATATTGATTCAACATGAAATGTCCACTCCATTGGAATATGATGAGTTTATTGCAGGTAGCAGTAAACTTCTGCGGAACAATGACCTCATATCTCCATTCAGGTGGTGATGAACCGTGGTGATCCACTACACATTTACTTCCTGAAACCCAGCTGAATACAACAAACACTCATCACACCCAACCTGCTTGTCAATGTTCTATAATCAATCTCAGAAACTAAGATCCTGGATTGATGCTCACCTTCTTACAGTGTCATGATTGTAGAAGTCAGAGAAGTGAAATGATACCATATCTGCAGGTACTCAATAAGAACTATATCTGGTTTCACGGTAAGCATGCCTTTGGATATTACACATAAATTGGGCGTGTGCAACCTGCAACTTCATTCAATAGGAGGCCTGTAAGCCAGCAACAACAGTAATGGCTTCCTATTGAGCTCCAACTCTAAATATCATTGTTTTCCTCAGCACCCATGCTGTAGTCAATAATCATTACTGAAGGAAATATGCTACCGGGCTATTGGTTCTCGATAATCCTCAACCTGGGATACCCCTTGCTAGAAAACTCATCCACTATGTCTGTTCAGATGATCTACCGTCGTTATTTGCGGCACAGAGACTTGAGCCGGGCTGTAACTCGCAATGGCACTCTGGCATAGTATGTGGTCTATTGTCATGATTGAAGCAGCACACAATGACGTGTATCTAAAGGAGATTGCAATCATGACAACCGAATCCTACTTTTCTCTGCAAACAATGTCCAGGTAAAGCTGTGGATGATTATTGACTGTAACATATTATATATATCCTGGTTTCTAAACAGAAATGAGAGTAAGGTAACATTGTGTTACTGCTCCCCGATCGTTACTGGAGTGAGATATGGCTGTGGATGTGATATGCCATCCAGAGTTAGCTCGCATTAAAACTGATTTCTCTGAGGCTCCAATTTCCCCATGAAGCATCATCCAGAATGCTTTGAATACATGTATACAGACCATATCTCAATATAAGCAACATTCGCCAGATGGGGGTGCGGTGCATCATCTCCAAACTGTAACTGTTCGAAAAGATCCAACCGGAGTGTAACACTCGACATGTTCACCCAGCATGAATCGATGAACAGCTACTACCTGCCCGGATATAAGTGAGTGCAGGATGGGATCTATCTGAGCCATTAGAGTTCAACTTTAGTAGGTGCACCATAATGGCCATCAATGACCTAGTCAACTAATGATCTACCGGCAGACAATATAACTGGTGCACTGCCACCTGAAGATACTCCCGACAAAGAAACTATAGACCCCCAGTATTCATAGTTGTCATGAACCCCTGATTCATTGAAAACACAGGCTCATAGATTGGTGGTTAGAGTGGAATATGCCAGGGGCAAAGCCTATGGCAGAGCAACTGGAATGTGCAGTAAGCATCACAAGTACTGAGAACGATGGAATCCATGGCATCAATCTTGGTCTGCACATAACTTCCAACAGACTCAAAAATTTTGCCAGTAAATGAAGACGGTGCACCAATTAACATCTGCAGCATGGACTGGACAACTGCAAAGACAAATCTTTCCAATCAGCAGATAGCCTGTCAAGACTCGGCTATAAAGTCTGTTTTGGCCCTATGTATATTAGTTGGAGTGAAGATGATCCACATATTTCCAGAATATTATACTACCAGAATATTTTGAAATGTACACAGTTCTATTTGGCACATCTCCCATTTTAGGCCCATCTCAATTATGAACCAGTGTACTCTGCAGATTCAGAAAGTCAAGAAATATACAGCAAGGTGAAGACAAGCATTTCATAGATGAATACACAAGATCAACTTCCTTCCAGAGTGACAATTGAGCCATTCATTTGTATACCTGATATTGGTCACTTCACTGACTTTTCAAGGAAGCAGCATGCCTGGCCACTGTATATCACAATTGGTAACATTCGAAACGATAGCTGCTACATGCCAACACACTGCATCAGCATGCTCATCAGGCTGATGGCATGTCCCCCAAGATGTGCTAAAAAAAGTGAAGATGCAGTGCAAAATGTAATTGGAACTGTGCTGTCCTCTCTCAGGAATCTTGACATAACTGGTCTCAGCAAGAAATTGCACTGTGCCAATCGATTTGAGAGACAATGCTACTCTCTTTTGGCTACATTGGTCGGGGATGATCTGAAACACGTCATAGTTTCTCAAGTCTCAGATGTGTAATGCCCAATGTGTGAAATTCCTATTGGTGCGCTGATGGCGCATTCCGCTTTTCAAATGCTTGATCATTGAAGAGAAAACCACATTCACTCAGATATTCTGAAGAACACTAATGGTGATGCTCTGCACACGCTACGTGTTTGCCCAGTCCTGTTCTGCTTGGGGCAATCCCCTCTCTGGAATGTCTATTGGCTTTGGTCACTGGACGAATAGTATCCAATGTTTCTGGGAGTAGTTGAGGACTTTTTGCACTGGCTGTTGAAGTGTATGTAAGCTAGAAATATCAAGGATCAATTTGACAATTGATTTGCATTGGTACCATGCTATCCAGGCCTCCAGCACATCTCTAAACAAATCATTGCGTTGAAATGCAGCTCCTAGCAGCGCAAAGAGATCCGCGGTATGCCCAGCATACTGGCATTGCATTACACACCAATTCATGTCTGCTCCAATGATAACAGGAATAGTGCAGCAGAATCAGCGTCTAACAAAATGGTAATAGGAACAGTGCAAACATTATATGAATACTATCAACTTGTTAACCTACACAATCACTCTGATCTATCCCTGAAAGCACTTGACTATGTGCAGAAGCAATTTTACCCAATACTGTGTGCTGTTGATGCGCAGACAATCCCAAATTCTGTGAAGGCCAAAGTGTATGTACTGTTGGCAAGAGTACGCCAATGGTTAAGAGAACAAAAGATTGATAAAATGGTTGCTGCAATGGAGGTGTGGGTATACAGTGCTGAATATGTTACTACAACAAAACAAAGTCAATTTCAGGTGTACCCAAATTGGGCCAAGCCAATGGGGCCCACTGTCCCATAACTTCTTCAGCAGAAGACCAAAGAGCGATCAGAGTGCAATATCCATCAGGTGATACCTACTAAATGCAAGCTGCTCGATGAATTATTCCAACAGCATGAGCAACACCTATTGCAGGAAGTCATGACTTAGGCAACCAGTCCCAGAAACATAGTCACCAAAAAACTTGCAGCAATGAAGACCGCAGCAGGAGAGGGTGTTTACCTCCTTGGAGATATGACCCCTAACAAGTGTGTGGAACTTCAGAACTGTCTATCCGATGCTGAGACTGAAGCCACGCCCTGGAGTATTACTCTACCGACTGTATATTAAATCTGCTGGAGAGAATGTGATTCTTTTGTATTAATTTGAATCAGCGAATGAGGTACAAGAACTAATACTCCACCAGCTGAAATCGGTTTGTTGTTCGGTGGGTGGTGTTAGCAACAGTTCCGGGTTACCTGGCTTCGGTCCAGGTTGGAACTGGAACCGGGACCCCGGTCCAGATCGCGGCCCACGAAGGGAACCGAACTGGGTGACTAGCACCTGATTGTTACCCAGAACGGACTGAGAACCAGTGGTGTTTGGCTTGGTTGGAACCGGACCACCGATCCATTTCATGGTTCCTACAATTTGGGGTCCAATTAAATTTTCGAATTCTTATCGTATCACAACATGGTCTATACGAAAACCATGCAGGTTTAGGCGGTCATTCACACTCTGGTCTCCAGTTTACACTCCGATGAATATTCGTTTAGTCGTTATTAAATAACATCAAAATCACCCCCAAATTCCAGGTTTTCAACAGCTACAAAATCAATATCGCTCAGATTCAAAATCGGAGACCAGCAGGTGAAAGAGCTCCTAAAACTCCATCATTCACGTATAGATCATGTCACAATATGATCAGAACTCAAGTACTTCATTGGAGTGAGTATGCCAGGCTTGCAAGGGCCCGGATTGCTGGTGGAGACCAGCCAAACATCAACATTGCGGGATTTTCGCATGGTACGACCCGTTGTGATGGTTCAGTTTTGGTTCCAACCCTTATCCGGAACCATTGCACACAGTATTGATGGGAGGCATTCGGCATTCAAAAGCTCCGGAAAACTATTAAACAGTGTGTACTACATGTTTCATATTCAAAGATGCATCTTTTAAGCCATATATCATAGTCAATTGGGCAAATGGATGTTGACAACAATTCTCCCACTGGTATTTCTGACTGGCTATGTATCTGGAATATGAAATTGGCATGTCGATCGTCTAACAGAGTCAATTACATTCAACCGATGCTCAAGCATAGTCACTGGTGTACAAGTCTTGACTATATGGAGGAGACACTGCTGTATCTTGCCCTGGAAGGCTGGTAAAATACTTACTCAGTAAAATGGTTTCAACCAACTGTCCAATACCGATAAACACTAAAATACAAGGAGCACCCATCTTCGATGGCTGCCGCATTATCAGAAACAGTCACAATTCTACCATTTAACACAACAGGTACATCACGCGAGAGCAATGCATGTTTGCAGAGTGTGCAGAAGTAGCAAAGTTTCCTCTCTTGGAGATATATCAGTGGATTTCAGTATACCCAACTTTAGAACACATTTGCATACCCCTTATACAGAGGTCTGCAGACAGGAACATTGGCGACCGGTACATCCATAAGATCAGAACTTACTCATAGAAAACATATGAATCTAATATCAGAATGGCCCATTCTGCTGCTGTCAACCATTTCACAGCCTTACATCTATTGAGCAACTGGAACTTAATTGGTAGGTAGAATCATTATCAATGCCAACCAAGAGATTATACCTGAATCTGATAACATCTGGGTCAAACATACCAACAGTTCCAAGAATGACCTCGATAACACCTTTCCTGCATGAGTTGCATCTCTCTCTGAAATCTACACAAACTGGACACCACCAAATCAGTGCGTTTGATTTTCGGAGTACGTGCCAGCTGGTAATCATCTCCAACCACTTTGAAGAGGTGCAAGAAGCCTTACCTATGGGAATTACATCCTGGAGCTAAAGAATATGCAGCAGTGATTCCTACAAAGTACAAAGATTCACATGATTGGGCTGATTTTGGGGATGGGTTTATCCGGGTTTTTAAACTGACCAATATTACGTATATTGTACCTGTCAGTGCAATTTTTGGACTGGCACATTTGCTGCAAGAGAATGCTACATCAGATTAATTTGAGAGGGTATGGCTTGTAAGCAATCATGTGTATTCAGATATCTACAGGACTGATTATCGATCACAATGGCTAAATCAAGGTCTGCAGGGATTAGATTGTTATTTGAGTTGCAATATTTGATATAGATATCTTAACAATCACTCCTGGAGAGAATGACTCCAGGTTTGAGGCGCCCCTCAATAGTCTCAGAGATGATGTACATAGTTCCAATAGCTCCAAAATTACAATATTGTAATTGTTTGATATTGTAGCATTTTGAATACAACTACACACCCTTTAGAACATTCATGTATACTGATTAATATCTTCCAAAGTATTGGCAAGCACTTCAGAAGTAGTCTCAGAGCAGCTGAGGGTACATCTCATTGCAATCAGCATATCGAGATGCGACTGAGAGCACGTGGATGGATTGCTGGGGCCAATGAGAGTTGCTGAGTAGTTTAGTTATAACATTCAAACAATTTTACATTTTGCTAATGTTGTGGTGGGCACTTGTCCTGCTCTAAACTATCACTGGGTAAATTATAGAGTGCTTCAAAATCATCATCGGAGACTTACTGGACTACTCACAGTGGTTCGGACGTCAGCAGTCAGATGGGGGTGTCCGTCCGGAAGATGAACTGTAATTGTCAACGTCAGCATACCAGTTTCCGGAGGGTTAAAATTTGTCAGCATATTCTATCTACAAAAGTTGACAAGCTTCAATGGTCTGGGCAGCGCTTTTCCTCATTATTCCACCTTACACCTTACCATTATGCCCTGGGCCTTACAGTGTCCAGTCATCCAAAAGCTGTCAGCATTGGCTGTCCGGTCGGAAAATACTCGTCAGCACCCATCGGTGTCCGGACCACTGTGAGTAGTTCAGTATTCTACAGTAATGGGTACATCATGATCATGTGACATACAATACAGTAAGTTGAATATAATCATATTGCTGTGAATTGTACAGCTGTAATGTGTAGTCATAGCCAAGAAATTCAAAAAATAATAGGATTGCAGTTGAGGTTGATAATGAACTTTGGCAGTTGCTCCTAGCAATTTTAGACAATTATGTAAAATTTGTCCAAATATGCAATGTCTATTAATTGGATAGGTCATTCACTGTCATTCATGAACATATTACTTGTAACTTCATAATAATGAAATATATGTATCTGAATTACTCAGTTGTTTACAGACAATATACAGGTGATTAGTAAGTATTTGCTATTTATTAATATTTTCAAAAGATCCACCTTACCAATTGCATAGTGCAAAATTCCAAAACATTGAAAACATTTCAATCAAAACTATTCCAGTCAACTCAACAGCATTCTTTATTTGATTGTTCAAATTGTTTTCCAACTTTGCAGAGTACACATCTTTCCCACAGCTGTTACTTCCACTACGACAGTTATTATTGCAAGTCAGTCCATTCTTGCCACACAACTCACCACCTTGTATGTGAACCTACTACTATATCGATATCTTCTATCAGCAAACCATTTTGCTTGTTCATCTCCAGATGTCTTTTTTTGGTAGTACAAAAGTCCATCAGTACAGCTTGACTATACTGTTCCACTATGCTGGCCAGGGCTGTTACTTGATTCCAAGAAGCCAAAGGGGGTTTGGGTAAAGAGGATAAACCTGTCACTTCTCCGTTTGCAGCTGTCTTCTCTGCTTAATTTTACCTAATCTTACTGTTCCACATCTAGTACCTCTTAATCAATGCAGCTAGGTAGACTACATGATTGGTTTACAAGATCATACAATCAATCTCTTCAGACCAATATATACAAACTATTTCAGAGATTAGAGCAATTCCAATTGCAGTCTGCAGCAATGTCTCAAAATTCAGCATAGAACTATGAGAACATGTAGTTTAGTTCTGTAATGGTGCAAATATTGTACTTCATCATTACAGCTGAGTTCAGATCTTCACAAGCATTTTCGAGAAGTTATAGATACTATTAGATCACCAGGGTGATTGTTCTATCCCCCTAAAAATGAGAGAGGATAACTCATGCAGCTTCTTTATCTCCTGGTACTGGGGAGCAGCAGGTGCCATTGTGGCTGCTGATATCAACATGTTCAATAACTACTCTTCCAGAAACAACACTTACTTAGCAGACTGCCCTGTATCTTGGGTTATGTCTGCCAGTTGACCCTGTATGTCCTGTAAGTTCTGGCTGGTCATCAGGTATTATCAGGCATAATCAAATTGATCCTCCAGAGTGGCCACTTATTCCAGCACTATAGGTAATATTTTACTTGGTACTTGGTAATTATATTCTAGTGTTCCACATTTTGGGTGGGATAATCATAAACCTAAATGACCATTGGAGGTTTAGAGTACTATTATATCATGATGAGCATCTCTTGGCTATCTACCCATGTGACTTTGAGTTCCTTGGTTCAAATGTTGGCCAATTGTACGTCCACCAGTGACAAGACATTTTCATCATCCATGAATATCATAAGTGATGCTCAAGTTGCAATCTCTGTATTTGACAATATAGCAGTTTAGTCACTTCTACCAGTACCAAGTGTATCAGTTGATTTCAGAGTGTATTGGAGACATCCATGTTATTATACTTCTCAGAACTCAAATCAACTTTGCTGTAGTTGCTACTGGCAGTGCTCATCCAATAGTTATCAGGGCTTGCCCACACTGATCACTGATGTTCTTCACAACTGCAAGTCTCCTTCAGGCTGATTGTAAACCAATCAAAGTGCAACCCTAAATGTTTCATCGAATTTTCTACACACGCCAGACATTCCACACAGATTCTACCATCAGTTTCCAGGCTTTAGTCTGATATCTATTTCAAGGCGAGGGGATATCTGACTCTGTACAATATTACAGTTCAGGAGGTTTCTAAGATACTGTAAAGATAGTGTCAATGCTATTGAACTCTTTTAAGAGATCAAATTCTCATTGCAGTCTGATATTTGCAACAAGATGAAACCAATTGATTTGACAGCAACCATTCTGATCATAACTAGTCATATGCTTCCACACATTGATGGAGGTACAGACAGATGACACATGTATTAAGCTGTAACAAGTGGTTGATTGAAGTGTCACATATGAAAATCCCAATGCAGATTCATGATAGAAAAAACCAACAGGAAAACACACAGTACTTGTAAGAAAACTTACCTGCTGGTGATTGCTACAAGTATATTTAAAATAGTGAAAGTTGTTGATAAGCCTTGTACATGTGGAATTGGTATGATTAGCATTAGATAACACAGGTGAAAAAATATAACTGAACAAACTCAAACATAGAAGGCAGGTTGGAATACAATCGAATAAGGTCCAGATTATATCCAAATTCATTGGTTGCGTTGATGAAGCAAGAAACAAGTAAGCAAGAAGAAAAAGGAATCTTCCAAAGTCAAACTCCATTTTTTGACATAGATAATATGTGTTAAATAGCAATTATCCTTTATACTGTATTGTACTATCTGTATTCTGTACAGGGATCTTACACACAGTTAATTAAACTCATTATCCACATACTCAGATCTTATTATCTGAGATTGCATTCCTTAAAACCTCTTCTTTATTGTATTGAATATCCTTGTCCCATCAATTCTGTATAAATATTCAATTTGTCAGTTTTGCACCATTGACTTCTGTTCATGATCAAGTTCTTTTCTCACTTGTGGTAACTCCTGCTGACTTTTGTATACTTGTGATGTTACACTAAATATCCAATATGGATATACATACTGTTATTTATCTATTACTCAAAAATATACAGTTTTATATGCTACTCTCCCTGTTACATTTGCTTCAGATGCTGATGTTTATTACTTTTTCAACTCTTGGCACTTTTGATCTACTATTGTTTCCGAAATATTCATGATATTAATACAGTTCACTATATTGATATTAGAGTATATCAAGATGCATCTGGTATAAAATGTTCACATTATCAATCTGTTCAACAATTATGAAGATATATTTCGATTCAAAATCTTCTGGTAAATACTGTATACTTGCATTTCTGAATACTCATATATGTTAGTTACCAGCAGGCTATGGCATCAGCCTTATTTCTCCCGTACACTTCAATTCTTAGCAGCTGACATTTAGACAATATCTCTACATACTTTAATATTATTTATCTGGTATTGGCAGTATATAGCAATAGCTACTAGCATACTAAAATCTCCAAATTGTTTGCCACATGTAAAGCTTCAATATAATTTCAATTTACAGTAGTTTAAATTGATACTGTGTAAGAATAATATTGTAATACAAGTTTGCTGAATACTAGAAACACACATCCAGTATTGAACATATAGAATGGATTTATATTTGGCAGTCCAATTTCTTTTAGATATCATTTAAAACAGAATTTACAGGCAATAAATTCTATTGGTGTATGTTGTTTAACCTTACTGTAGTTGTACAAATTAGTACTCTTATGGTCTGCATTATGAACAAAATAAAAATCTTACTGTAATAGTGACATATCTGCAACACCTGCAATAAATATAATGTTATTTATTCATGATTTCTATCATTCCTTCAATGGGAGTGGAATACTAGAATTTATAAGCATAGCAGTGGTATATTTCTGGAGAGTAGTAGTGTAAAATGTATGCTGAGAAATAAGTGTATAATCTGACCAGTCTAGTTATATTAGAGATAATTCTTGATGTATTTCAGTGCATTTTGAAAATTACCAAAGTGGGTGAATTAGTAATTACCTGTATCATACAAGAGAAAATAGGTAACTGCACTATACCAATCTACAGTCTGAAAAATCTGTAATATTTTATAAGTATAATTGTATTCTAAAAGCACAGTCAAACTAGTTGAGAGTAGATAGTGAAGAGAATAAAAATTACTATACTACAGGGTCAACTAGCCGATTATATTTATGGAATGCAATTATTAGCCAGGTGTTGTAACGTGGGACCACCAAGTTATAGAATTTGTAATAGGCTTCATTTGTTCATATTTGGACTAGTCTGCAGGCTGGCATGCTGAGACATGAAAGTGCCATCAGTTTAGCATTTTGAGCCTGAAATACCATGATTTGGGGATAGAAACTTAAATCTTCACTGAGATTGAATATTTGAAGTGCTGTGTGAAGCTGTTAGTTATCACTGAATAAACAAAACAGTATAAGCAGTAGATAAGCTCAGGATAGAATGGGCACATACTTGCTGCTGTGAACTGTGACAGAATAAAGGGGATTGATATTTTCTGATAGTACCTGGAGAAGTTGTATTTCACTCAGCCTATAATCTAAGAAATCCTGTATATAGTAAGCAATATCAATGATTATCTCCCTGTTTTGGTTAATTACTTCACAGTGTAATGGAGAAGCAGAATTGCTTTCTATTTGTGGGATATTCAAGAATCTTTAAATGTTTATCCAAGTAATATGAAATGATTGTCACTGGAAATCCTGAGTTAGAATTATGGAATGTGAAATATACTATGAAGGATATTTTGCGTCAAATGGTTATTTACTGCCTTGAAGTATTACATTTTTGGTAACCAGCATGTGGAAATGCAACAGTATATACAACAATTGTTCTGTATGTATATAATTGATTTTCACTTTATAATCAATTTGTCTGGGAAGAAGTAGTGCTAAAGTCAACAGCCTACCAGCCAATAAGTTTTTGATAACCTCTTATTATATATACAACTTTCTGGGTGAGTTACAGTCCTATTATAATAGAACAATATTGCTTGATTATGAAAGTATATGACTATGTTAAAGAAATATGAAGCCATATGGTGGAATGATTTAGTAGAAGAATAAGGCTAGTAATGGTATGCATGGGACAACTGCTAAGTATAGGCAAGTAGATGCAATGTTATATATAAAATTAACCTTTTTCTGTATTGACATATTTTGGAAAAAGGTGTGTAAAACAGGTGAGAAAAAAATTTGATTGTGACAAATATAGGAGTTAACTCTATTTTACCCCACTGCTACCTTTATTGGAAAACTATATTGTTGCAACAGTGTAATGTTAACTCAATACAGCTTACAACCATCTGTCTATTCCTTCAAACTCATAACATGGACTATTCCTGTCACTAACATTATTTACAAATGCTCGAATTGTTCTCCCTCCATGTACTATTTGTTGAACATGGTAAATATTGCCCGACATAATAGACAAAATTTGTGGAGCCGATTGGGAGAGCAGAAAACACTATGCCATGGACTGCGATGTAACTTTCTTCCATTGTAGGTAGCGCCAGTAGTCATCAATCGACCTTAAGTTGATGCGACATGTCTCATTAGATGATACCATGGACACACCATTACATACACCCGCACACATTGGACTACTCGAGCACCTGCCACTGTAAAATGGGTTATGAACCCTCGATAATGGCCAGGGAGACAAGAAACAACACTTCAAGAAAATTTGTCGCGCAGAGGTTAACATCGACTTGGAGAAGTGTCTCCGCATGCTAAGCATTGTTCCTGCATCCCACCATGCTTCTGATGGCTGCTGCAAGATGTCTGCTGTACATTCCGAGAGACTACAATAACGAATGATTGCCATATCAGATCTCTTTACAGCATGAATTCAAATACAATCACTATGACCAAGTTCAATGGCAGAAATGATGCACATCGGGCGAATAAGATGGTGCCACATCTCAAACAGAAGCAAGTGAATGGGATTATCAACGGATATGATGACAAGACAGAAGAGACAGCCGCAAACGCGACCGCCACAGCGCAGGCCACATTTTAAAGCTGAATGAATCACTAGGGTGTTGCCAGATTGGCTCGACCACTGTGCATCGAGCTGAGGATCCAAGCAAAATACACTGTTGTCGGGGTTGTGAAGATGCTTTGGGAACAGCTCGCATCACCCTACAAGTTAAAGTTGATGCTGAACATGTTCGAGTTTGGGGAAAAAATATGAAGCATCAACGTACAGGGTGGCGGATATATCAACAACATCGCATTGCACATTGATCTGAAAATCAATGATTACAATCTCTACCCTGGACCGACCGCAACATCGACCACTGGCACTGATGCTGCAGACACTGACACTGACACGAAAGCAATGACAATCGCCAAGATATGTGAGCAGCTGCTTACATTTCAGCTCCATATTGGGATTCCAAGAAATGATCAGTGGAAAGTCTTCTTGGAGCTGATGATGGACAAGAACGGGATAACGAATGCCATGCCCAATGACATCGTCCCCAAGCTCATTGAAACAGAAGCTGCAATTATGATTCAAAATGGGCTCGCTCCAAAAGCTCTGCTCTGTGCAATGAAGGGTGGTAGAGGCGGTAAAGGCAGCAATGGTCCAAAGAGGGATAAGAGAGATCATAAGGACAATTGCAAGGAAATGGATGAGCGGATGTGCTTTCATTGCCAATGGAGAGGGCATATCACCGAGAACTGCTTGAGCAACCAATGCAGCAATCCTCCCAAGTCTGCCGACATTGCAGCAGGAGCATCGACTGTGACTAGTTCGACTCTCATCACGTTGATTGAAAACTATCGGATGGCGGCTAGCTCCACTGCGTCATCCAGTGATCGCTTCATCAATTGTGGATGCAGGACTCACATCTCTGGCCATCAATCAATGTTCTTCACTTATAACAACTATTCTCCGAATATGAAGAATGTGAAGGGACACAATGGGGTCATATTGTTTCTATCTGGACATGGAAGTGTTTGGTTGCTTTGTCAACTACAAGATCGCCAGACAGAAATGATCATACTTCAAGATGTGGTGCATTTGCCAGGATTGTTCAATCTCATCTCATGATCTCAGATCATTGACAAGGATGTCAATATTGAACCAGTGAATCACTACAGTCTGAACCTCTACAATTGCCATTGCAAATAGATTGCCTCCACACCTCAAGGCGATGGGCTATTCGTTCTGAATCGAACTCCAGAATTGACTCAATACACCGATATCGACACCAACAGAGGCCTGCTGTCACTTCTGACAACTGGGAATGCATCTCAGAACGATGCAGACAAGCGGATGTTATGCCACAACCACTGGGCACACATCGGTCTCAAAACTTTGGAGATGTGAGCAATGACCACCAATGCTCCGAGAATGACTGGCAGGTGTGATTGCGAGAGTTGCATCACATGCAAATTGACGATAAAACACCTCACTCTGAATACATCGTCACCTGCCACAGAGCCACTGCAGCTCATTCACTTGGGAATATGTGTTCCCCTGCAAACAGCCATTGGAGGAGGTCAATATATACTGCTCTTCATCGACAATGCCACGTGCCATACAGATGAGTACACATTGAAGTCCAGGTAGGAAGCCCTGGAAAATTTCCATGAATGGAAGCCTCTTAGAGAACTGGAGTTGGGCAAGCAAGTGAAGCGATTTCATTCAGATGGAGGTGGTCAGTATACCTCCCACAAGTTCACAGAATGCCAAAAATCAGAAGGGATCTGAAAGGAAACAACTAGGCCCTATGCTCCTCAGTCTAATGGAGTCATCGAATGGGCGAACTGGATGATCATGAAGCTCCGATGAGCATGCTGGATAATGCAGACTTCCGACACAGTACTGAGCCTTTGCAGTCTCAGTGGTGGTCTATCTGAAGAACCGCACTCCAAAAAGCTCAGTTGTTGGTAAAGTACCATATGAGGTCTGACCTGGGAGGAATCCATTATGGAACCATTTCCATGCGTTCGGATGTTTGCCTGTCATTTATGTTACGAAGGAGAAACAAAAGAAGATGGATTAAAGAGCCACTCCTGGCATAATCATCGGGTATAGCATATTGACTAACCAGTACTTCATGTAGGACCCATTGGCCAAGATGCTTCACCGCTCCAGAGCTGTGGTATTCAGAGAGAGGATGCAGTACACAGCATGGAATGCTGCAGATGAAGCGATCTTGGATGAGTAATTCTACAGAGATGTAATTGAGAAATCCAAACCCACAAAGACACAACAAACCGAACGTGAAATCGAGGAGTCATTAGACAACCAATCCCCTCTGGAGCCCCAGAAGGAAAAGAAGAATCCACGTGATTGGGCTCGCCTTGAGAAGTCACTTGGAAATGCATCGAAGTAGCTGGCCAAAGGATGTCTTCAGAACTGTGCTGGCAAGTTGGCAGAGTCTGCACCATTCGCTCTCAAAGATGAGTAATTCAAGGTGTGGTTCCCATCTATAATGCAGTGGCAATCTCCGATGATCATGAGGATGGGATCGACAATCCGAAGTCATACGAAGCAGCAAGCGAGTCTCCGCTCCCCAAGACATGGGATATGGTGATCATTGAATCATTAGATGTAACCGGTCAGCATCCAGCGTTTGGAGATTTCATGGAACATCCGGAAGGGAGAAATGCTTCGCCAAGCCATTGGGTATACAACATCAAGTGTGATGGAGCAGGCAATGTGAAGCAGTTCAAGCCGAGGCAACTCTGCGGAGGAAATGAAAAATTCGAATGCATTGAATGCCAGGCCAAGTATGTACTGACTTCTCGCTTGGGCCACGGTTGGTGGGCACTCGTGATTGCTGCCAAGTACAATCTCATGATTGATCAAATGGACATCTGCATGGTTTTCTTGGGAGTTGACTTGGAAGACAAGATATATAAGCACCCACCACAGCGATACTTGTGTTTGCTCCAAACTTCGAGCTGATGCTAGGATCCAAGATCAACAAAGACGTCACAGAAGATGGTATTCCAGTTGAGAAAGTGTCTTTGTGGCGTGAGGCAGTCCTCCCACAGTTGGTACAGCACCGATAAGGACTTCATGAAAACAATTCGCTTTATAGCATCATATGTCGACAGAGGACTATTCGTGCTCCACGGCAAAGAGGATCACGGCATACTCGTTGCCGCAGTCATTCTGTACATCGATGATCACCACATCATTGCTAACCCGCACTGCATTGGGCAGATTGAGGATCAGATGAAGATAAGGTGCAGGGTGCATGATCTCGGGAGTGTCTCCTGCTATCTCGGCATGAACATAGAACATTATCAGGAGCTTCGCATAATTGACATCCCTCAACACAGCTACATCTTGACGATCTTGGCTAAGGTTAGCATTGATCAGACCAGATCAGTTGGCACCCAAATGGTGATAAAATTTCACCAGAGGAATCCGGAGGAAGCAGCCAGCAATCTGACTACAAACCAATTGATGATTGGAAGCCATACTTACATGAGGACAGCCACTTGGCCCGATATCGCATATGCCATTGGAGTTCTCAGCCAGTACAATCATGATGCAAGCAATGAACATATGGTGGCCCTGTTGTGAGTGTTTCGGACTCTCAACGGCACAAAGGACTGGTGATTGCATTCTGGAGGAGCACTCAGAGATACTCAGAGGAGCACTCAGAGGAGCATTCAAAGGAGCACTCAGAGGAGAACGAGATGGGGCAGTTGGATGTTATGTCAACTTAGACTATGCTGGATGCCCGGATGACTATAAATGGACAAGTGGACTGGTCATCATTGTCAGAGGAGCAGTCGTCTAGAGATGGAGAAAACAGAAGTTGACTGCCCAGTCCATGAGGAATGCCGAATACTATGTCTTTGGATTAGTCTGCTGGAGATTCACACAGATCTTGGATCTCTTGAACAAGCTTCGCATCCTGACTATCCCTCACGTATTCTGTGATTCACATCGACTAATCATGAGCAGTGCAAACTGAATGTACCGCGGAACTGCAGTTGCACACTTTGCCACGAAGTACTACTTTGTGGCAGATATCGCTAGAGATGGAGCGGTCGACTTCATTTACGCACCAACTGATGAGAAGCTCGCCGACTGCTTCACAAAGCCGCTGCTGAAGTCCGTGTTCTTCAAGCAGTGTACTGCAATAGGAATAATGGGAATTGGACTTGGAAATGGCCTCGGATTTTGCGGTAATGGTCACGGACATGGTATTGAAATTAGCATTTGCAATGACATCGGGATTGCACTCAGGATGTTAACTGATTGGGCACTTCCGTTTTGAGGAGATTCATGATGTTTGATTAGCTTCTTTTCTCCTTTATTTACTGTTTTGTCTGAACTGGATGTGATAGCCATCTTGCAGAAGTGTTGAGCTGATTGGGAGTTCGGATATCACTTTGCCAAGGACTATGATGTAACTTGCCTCTTTTGTAGTTAGTGCCATTAGTCATCCATCGACCTTGTGTTGATGCGACATGTCTTGTTACATGATTCAATAGTCACACCTTCGCATACGCCTGCACACACTTGACTTGTCAAGCACGCTCAACCCTACAACATGATTCATATACTACAATGATGGAATCAATGAAAATTAATCAGAAACTTACATTCACTAGAGGTATCCGAGATTATATTTTGCAATATTATTCCAAGCATGCCCTGTACAATTTGATTGTCTGAAATTATCATTGGTTTATATTAGTATATACACCTGAATAGCGATTGAGGAGCTTGTAAAGTAATTTCCGATCAGTAGGTGCTTTATCCAGTATACCCATGGGTGGAGGGAGATTCTCCAATTGAGAAATATACAAACCTCCAGATACCAGACTTAGGAGTACCAACCAATTAAATAGAAACAAAGTCTTGTATGAATGAAGTTAGTGGGGATAATACAGGCTAACACATATCGAACAATACACGTACACAATACTATATTCAATTGGAATTTAATGTGATACTCAAATATAGTGCAATTATATAGATCCACCCATAGGTATCAACCAGCTTGATTACTTGTCCAGCAACTAGAAATGCCAAAAGAAACACATGTACTATACTAGCTAGTCAACATTGCAATGGATTCTGGTATATCAGTATAATCATGGTACGAGCTTCTCTGGGATGTCATCATGTAATCTAATAAAAATCATATCAAGGTTAATCATTTACACATTTAAGAATTATTACCCTAACAGGTGATTTTAACATTCTTCAAGTATTATTAAGTATATCCCACAGTAGTATCATACAGTGAATATAAGCTACTATGGCTTACCAAACAGTGGGCTATTGCAATTAATGTATATATCTGTTAACATCTACCTAAACAATATTCTAGAAAAACAATCAGTGGTTTCTATAAATTTTAACTTTATTCACTTGGGATGATATTTGTTATACTGCTGAAAATAATATCAGAATGCTAATTGAACTCATTTCTTGTTATCAATACAGAAACAATAATACCAATAGTGTACAATATTAAGCTGTTGGAACTGTGCAATAATACCTAACTATGTTTAACATTATATTACCAAGTTAAAATCAGAACTGCACAGAAGGATATTTGTCAAAATGTTACCTACTGTAGTTCCCCTGAGAAAGAGATTTTACAAAGTTAGTGATCATAGTTCAAGTTATATAAAGGGTAGACATAGTGAATAAAATTGATATATATGTTACTAAGAAATGAGAAACTTGAATTACCCTGCAACTTCTGAATGGAGGTGATTTCCACTAAATGGTTTCAAATCTCAATCATGATGAGATACATACTATTGATAATGGTAGAATTTGTTGCAATTTCCCAGACTATACTGAGTGGGACATGTAAAGGTCATAGTACTCTGAATGAATTGTATCATCTTCTGAGTTGATTCTAAAACATCCAGTCAACAAGTTTCTCCAATACCTGACTGCTTGCAGTATCAATTTTTGATTATTTATAGAATCACATCTGTAATATATATGGCAGTCTCTGACATTGATTCCATTCATGTGCAATTTTAAAGGATACTGTCTAGCAGGGAACAGCATTTGAAGAATATTGGGTATACTGACTATGAAGTGTTTCTCAATTATTGTAGGTTTCATAACTAGAAGGCAATGAAAAAGATAAATATCAGCAGATGTGATAGTAACAATAGTAGTATGGATAGTAGACAAATTCTCTATACTTGAGACAGCAATGTTACTTGGATCTACTTCTCAAAGTACTTGACAACATACTTAAATCATTTAACACTCACATCAATATTCCTTGCCGGTATGATTTTTCAGTCTCCTGAGTTCAATCTTAAAGATCAGTGTGCAGCCAAACTCCAACTGATATGGATTACAATAATTCTTAATTCTGGGACTCCAATTAAAATTCATATACATGAGGTTTAATAGATAACAAATACAAAATACAGGGTGATTTAGCAGTATTAATAAAGTATTGAAATAGAAGCAATCACATTGTTGGATAAACTTCAACTGACACTAATGGAATAATTTTAGTGGGAAACATATTATGCTACCAAATCCAGCTCTATACAAGCTCTCAGAAAGTATTTGAATATGGCAACAAGCAATTGTAGCAGCCATTCAGACCAGTTGAACCATGTCTTTGAATTCCACTTATTAAAAATCTTCCTGATAAGCAGACTCTGGTGGACATAGCTCATTAGCAGGTAGCTTACAAAAATCTTCTCAGTATTCAGAATATAAAGTGGGTCTTACCTATACAGAAATCAATATAGTAACAAGTGGTACCATTTATGTGCTGAATACTGTGCATTAGGTAAAGTGAGATATATATAGAATACGTTTGAACAGGAAGAAGTATCTCTGGTAACAACATTGCATACATCGAAATGAATATATAGTTGATTGATAAAAGCAAATTAACTAGTAGTCTTAGAGAATTAATGAATAATAGGTGATAGAAATTGATTATCTACAGTTACAGAATATAAGTGGAATAGGAGATATATTTTGAAAAATCAATTTGGAGGATGATTTTACAACTAATGTATTCAATATAGATCATATCGGCAATGAGTAGTAGTATATCATTTTAGTATAAATAACAATTGTATGAATAAATCAATTAAATTTAATGACCGGTGAATCTGACATGGCTATCTTGAGAATATACTATCATATTTGTCAATTTATTGGTGCTATTTTATTTACTAAGTATATGTATCCAACCTACCATTAGCTACTAACAGAAAACTGAGTACATAACAAGGCCATTGGTTAAATTTCTAGTGACATTGAATAATACATTATTTCTGTACATTGGTATAGTAACTAAATTATTGAAAAGTAATGCTTAACTGCACAGCATATTAAACTATTTATTCAATATCACTCATAGATATGTTGAAATATAATAACATTCTGAGTTGTGGAATTGTATTTATACTGCGGACATAAAGGACTGCCTCAAACAGAATATCATTGAATTGGTATCTGGTTCAAGTCACAAGATTCCTGTAGATGATATTATTAGTATATCTTTAAATCGACTGTTAAACTACCACTAGCATTCTAAATACTGTACTTCAGTTAGATATTACATACTAAAGTTAATGATAGAATATGATAGTACAATTCAATAGATTGTATCTGACACTAATAGCATTTGGACTAAATATACCTAATGTAATAATACTATGTGAAATTATGTATGTTAAGATAAATACATCTCATTTCTAGTATTATACTTCTGCTAGACTCAACCACATAACATTTTCAAATTTATGAATAACTGCCGGAAAGAACACTTAGTTGTATTATCTTCAGATAACATACAAAGAATAAACTATTACTCCTCTAGACTTAATTTCTTGAATTGATATCTACAATAACGATTCATTGCCCAGATATCCATACCTAAGGAGGATAGGTTAATGGGTTGATTTTGACAGTAATACACATTTCTGAGATACAGGTTGTACCATTGATAGTAATATTGGAAAGTAGAAAGTTTGTTCATTACAATAACATATGGGATGTTAATATTTGCTTATAGCGTGTACTATTGATAATGCTGTCGATGTTCAACATTGGTGGATGGTTAATATAGTTGAAGTTGTGTTGATATATACAAGGATTCTGTTATATGATAATGTAAGAAGATCTATTATAATAACATAAGGTTGATCATTGACTAATTTCATCAACTACTCAAGAGGGAAGTTACATTACATTCCTCAGCATAGTAATATCCATACCTCCAATCAGCTTACCATTTCATACATATTTGACTACGTAACAATTGAATATCCAATATCAGTAGTACTATATTAGAATTGCTTGTTCAATTGTATTACATTAGATATATATCTGTTTTATTACTGGTTTATTCAAATTACAATTTAGATTGAATATATACTACACTACTGACAAAGATATATATAGTGAACCAAGTAACTGTGAAATATATCAAAAATATTGGTCTACTAGTGAAGTATTGTGATAATAACAGTCAATTTAATAATTATTACTATAAACTATTATATGATATCAGTAAGATGAATGAGCATTAAATAGAACTTCACTTCCCTTCATGTGGGTATACAAGTATTTGGAACGATGTGAAAGCACTGACATAGATATTTAATTATTCTATATTGTTAGAACATGTCATTTGAATTATTGTATATGTTGCTGATACTTTTCTTATTCTATTGAGGTCACCAATAATAGAAACAAATATCCCACCAACTTCATAAAGAATCTGTGTGTACTTTTTATCGTTACCAATAATATCATCTCGGCAACCGTGGAATTTTGAATTGCAATGGTATTCAAGTACATATGTAATATCTATGGTATAGTATTTGTATCCCACTATCAGTATAAATTGTATTGCTCTCTTAGTAGGGTGCTACCATGGTTCTATGTGCTTCTAATTGAAGAAGGTGCACCAATTGGAACCAAAATGTACAGTAGACAGGCAAAAGAACTGAAGGAATATGGGATAACAGATCTATACAATAATGAAATACTGAGGCAGAAAAGGATACCATAGAGGTAGCAGGTATAAAAAGTACTGAGGAGAAAGTAACTAACTGGTTCTGAAGGGAGTTGTAGATCCCTTTTTGATTGTTACTTACTAACCCAACGAGAAGATATTGAACCAAGTATACATCTTCAGAAAACATAAATAAAATATATTTTCATATTATATTATAGATGGTATATGATGAATATCAGCAATATAAAGATTACAGTATAGGTAATAATTGATTGAATAATATATAGTATTTATAGTTAGAATTCAAAACAATTTTCAGCTGTAATAATAAAATAAGATATTTTATCATCCAGATTGTTATACAAAAATAAGAATACCTAATTACTAATAATTATCATGGTGTAGTTTTTGTCTGATAGTAGCTTTGAAACTTAAATATAGTATTAAATTGTCATCCAGAATATTCAACTTTCAGCATGTATATATATCTGTCCATATCTACCAGATTGCATTCCAGTTGGAGTTGAAGTGCTGGCAATATAATAATACTTGGTGTCACATTTTAAAACAATCCATCTATTAATTTTCGGCCAGTTCCCCTACCCAAAACCTACCACTAAATATATATCTTATATTTTTCTATTATATAAAAGTTTTTGCTGTAATGTAATATAGTGTATATAAACATTATTTGGTGTAGGCAGTCTTCTTGCTGTGGTGTGCAGATGTATTATAATGACTAATTTTAAATGGTACCAGAGAGTAGAATGCCATTTTTGGGTGGGGTTTAATTATATGCTATCATAGTACTCAGGAATTTAACAGAATTTCAAACCTGAACCAGATTGGTCAACACATATGGCTAAGATTATCTTAGACATATAGATTACAGATTAGTACTGTGAGGATATAAAGACTTTATTGTAGATAAGTATATGGAAATGAATATTTAACCTCATGTGGCAGATATAACTTGCTGTAACTGTAGCATGCAACAAATACACACTGCATAATATTCAACAAAACATTTCACAGTGCAGTGAGAGTAATGGAATATTCAGAACTGGATCCCGAATCTCTGAATCAGTTCCTAATACAGTCTCTATCTGCATAACTCAACTGCTCTTATTCACATTTTGGGTTACTTTAACCAATAGCATTGTATAACCTGTAGGTATTATATTCTCAACTGGTACTAACTTTTATTATTTACTATATTTATTAATATTTGAATATACTCACCATAAGTCTCAATATTATAAAATGATAGAAAATAAACTTATAGCAACTGAAATTGAGAAATATAAATGATGTGAAACATCCTGTACCATTTGATACCTTCATAGTGTACTCTTGTAAACACCTCCAACAGAAAGTTACATATTTCCATTGAAATAACCAAACTGCAGACAATTATACTTATTGAGTATATTGGTTATAACATTTCTAGTCAAAAAAACCTTCTGTATAGTAATGTGTCTATCTATTAGTTTTCAATATCCCAAGTGACAATTTACCACTCACACTTGTACATTTGGATACTTGTCGTTGATATAAATTGTTTCTCAGATAATACCATAGCTCATTTCCATTTATTATATAGTGTCTTTCTATTACTTACCACCTCAAACATCATTGTCAGAGTTAAGATTTTGCCATATACACTGGATCTTCCATGTCAGAGTTAATATAATACCCAAAATGAAATGTGAGTTCTGCTGTCATTGCAGGGTCATTGTCAGTTATGGTGATTGTTGGAGTCAGATGATTGGCAGTGTATAAGTGATTGTCAGAGTTAAGATTATTTCATACACAGTAAATCTTTCTTGTTAGAGTTGAACTTAGTACTATTGAGGAGAGATTGAATCCAGTGTCAGAGTAAGGTAGTTGTTATTTAGGATGATAATTGATGATAGACAGTTGTCTGAGGTTGGGTGATTCTCAGAGTCCAAGTTACACAATATAAGCTGGGTTACCCGAGTAGGAGTTATAGTAATTTGGCATCACAGATGGGGTTACTTCCAGTATCAGAGTTGAATAATTTTCAGAAATGGAAAAATAGTCAGCCTTACAGAAGTTGTCAGAGTTGAGATAATTGTCAGTCTCACAGTTATACTGTATAGGTTGGGTCTTCAATGCCAGAGTGAAGGTTATACTGTATATGTTGGGTCTTCTATGCCAGAATTAACATTACACTGGGCTATCCAATGGTCAGAACAAGTTATAGATACTCTGAGTCAGAATTTATATTATACTACTTGGATATGTTTCAGTTATCTGCCAATCATCCTCACAATATTCATGCCCACACACCCCTACATCAAGCCACACTATGAAACCCTTCTCACACAGTGAAACTGGGATCTTGGTGCTGATGCCACCATAATGGTGAATGTCATCGTTGTATAGTATTGTCATTACTGCTATACTGGTTAAGGGGCAGTCACTGATGGAAATAGAGTGCCCTCACAAGTCTGGCCAGATCTTTCCACTTGTGCTCTGTATGCAATACCAGCTGCCCTAACTGCCAAGTAATGAAACTGGAGGCAATGTTTTTTCAAACATTGCATTGGTCATAGAGTTGAATTATGACACTGCACATGGTTGGAGGTCAAGGGGATGTGCAGGGTAGCTTTCAACTGTATGGAAGGAGGTACCTTGGGTTGTTCAGGAGGTAACTAACCTGCTAATGTGTTAAACAACCTGTATACCAATCGGTAGTAGTATATATTTGTAACACCAGATCTCAGTTGTTAAACTTCCATATAACAGCAAGTGCAGCAGAGACAAGGTTGGTTGGACTCTGTGAGTTACGGTGATTGCTAGCTGACTATTCAAACTGCTTCAACCCTGCAGCTGATGTGTATAGCAATTCAATTAAAGACAGATTTTCTTGAATGAAATACATACCACTACTGTAGCTAAATGTGAGTCTTTTGGAGAGAGTGCTGTATTAGAATGTTGTCGCAATTCACAAGGAACACCAGTTGTAACACCGGGAGATTCACCCTAGGTTCTGATCAATAAAAGCCCCTAATGAGTTCTGGACTGATGAAGAAGAAGATGAATAAGGCGTCACTCAGGATGGGTAATAGGATTAACACCCAAAGAATTCAGGGCAACTGTTCAGTTCTCTGTTCCCGATAGATAGTATCAACAACAGAGTATCGCCCTACGCTATCAGTATGCTGGTGGACACGACTTTAGGAAAGCCTGGACGAAGTATCCTCTGAATCACCATGCGATTGTGATGACTCTAGGACTTCTAACGGATGCTAAAGTATGGTCTCAGCAACCGGCACATATACTCGAGGACTGTCTGTCCAAAATGCAACGACTCTAAGTATCAACTTGTCTATAAGAAACAGCAAAGTAGTTTCCCCTCAGCAGAAGGAGTAGTGCCGACTCAGAAGTATCCTACCAGAAGTATCCTCTGAACCACCATGCTATCAGGCTGGTCCTCGGACTTCCTTCGGACTCCAAAGTATCGTCCTGCTCACTTCCCAATCAACTACTTGCCTTGACCAAGGTACTAAGAATAACCAAGTATAAAAAGGTGATAGATGTATCCGTGATTTAGAACTGAACAGTGAACTTACAACTCTGGACTGCAAGGGAAAGGTGTCCTCATTGACTTGGATGCAGAACTAATAGATAATACACGGGAATAAAGTAAAGTCTTAACCTCCAGGTCGAGAAGGTCAATAGGTATCCGTACATTGATCTGGTTGTAGCTGTTGTTATCGATGTCCTTTCTGCATACCAGGATCATTGAATCTATATCGGACGATCCACACCCTTAACGATCCAAAGACTGGCAAAGCGTACATTGGAGTTCACATATGTAACTGCCTCATCATGCTCTGCCTATACCAATGATATTTGAGTTCTAACTCCCAGGAGTAACCATTGAGAATAGAGAAGTTATGACTAGTACGGATCCAAAGATGATACACATCTTATTCATGCTTGGCTTGACCATTGTCATGGATTAGTTGATGCAAAGGTCGGGTAATGGAGATATGAATAATAGGTGAACACATCCGGAAGGTAGATCCAATATAGAAATCCGAGTGATAGTTCGTGATTTCGGATACAGTAACTATATATGAATCATCCAGTGATTTCGTATGATCCCGGAAATATACTGTAACACCAAAGGCATAACACCAGTACTCATGTGGCATACCCCAGGTGTACTGGCTTACAATGATATACTATGTGTGGTACAGCTGCCAGAGTTCATAACCACAATTGTTTCCAGATCTCAGGTAGAATCAGTGGTTACCATTTGGTATGCCATATTGGCACATGTACTTGCTTGAGTATGACGTGCTTGTCAGAGCAACATTTCGGAGTATCCTGTCACCATGATCTTCCAGCTTCACCATGTTAGAGTATCATTGTCAGCTTGACCAGTCAAAATACCCTGTCAGTGCAATCTTATTACAGGCAAGTTGTACTGGATTGGCATATTGTACTCATAACTGGAATATATATGTGATTGAAATTAATGACTCCATGTCATTAACACATTGTAGTTTACTGTATAGCCTGGGGATTGGGTGCTACTTGTGCAGATCTTGGCAACTTTATGTTGGGAGTGTGTAGTATTTACAGGTCATAGAGTACTATGGGAGCACTACCACAAATACTAGAATTTGTACTCTTGTACTGCATAGATTTCCATTCTCTATCCACACCATTTTCTATCTGTCTACTCTACATTGCCAACTATTACTGCCCACTCATTCCAAAGGCCCAAACAGTACCACTCTGATTATAACATATCAGTTTTGAAAGACAAAGAAAGTGGTGGTTGCTTCACATATCCACTCTGCAACCAAGTCCATTGTATCCGTGGCAAGGAAAATCCATAGTCAGAAGTGTTAGAACATGTCCATTTGAGATTGTATGTATCTCTTATATTTCTGAAGTAAATACACACTGATATCAAAGTAAAGCTGACAACTACATGACATAGATACCCTGGTTGATTGAACTGATGTCCTTCGGCAGTGTTGATATGTTGAATTCACTCCTCTATGCTATCAGTAGTTAGTCTTAGCTTTGATCATTATCATGGGATGTCAGTTTAGTTTAATGAGGTGATGTTCATGCAGTGCGATTTTGGTGATTAACAGCAGCAGTGTATATTGTCACCTTGACGGAAGAGTACTTGCTAGTTGATATTCTGCATTGTTAAGTATTGAAAATTTGTGGTCTACTGAGTATGCTGATGACAAACAATTTGGAAAGTCACTATCAGAGTATTTGTCAAGTTTTTGTCTGAGGGCTGCTGTCTCAGGGCTTCTATCAAAGTGGCTACTGTCTGAGTGACTGCAGTCAGAGAAACTGCTTTTAGTGGAGCTGTTGCCAGAGTGGGTGCTGTCAGTGTGACTTCTATCTGAGTGGGTGCTGTTAAACTGTGTTACGCCTTTGGTGTTACAGGTATACTTCCGGAATCATTCAGGATCACTTGATAATCCAAATATCGATACTCAATCCCAAATCATGAGTTCTCACCCTGATTTCCCAATTGGATCAACCTTCCGGATATGTTCACCTATTGGTAAAATTTCCATTACCCTACCTTCGTACCAATTGATCAACAACAGCAATCAAGCCGAGCGCAGATAGAATGTGTATCATCATTAAATCGGTATTGCTCGTAGGATCTCTATTGTCAATGGTCATTCCTTATCGGCAGGAAACCTTATTCGTAGTTGCCGAACAAATGACTATTCTCTCATGTCCAATGGTGTATTCCTGATGAGATGAGATGTCATCAATATCAGAATACTATCGCATCTCACGAAATGCAGAGTCATTTAGACGATCAAGCCGATAATCAATAAGCGATATATCGGTGCCCAGTCAACTGAATGGACTTATATGAATCAACCCCTAGTTTGACAACACTTTCCTGGTCTGGGCAAGTAGGACCTTACATATGTCCTGAGTGGTGCGGGATACTCTCCGTTCAATATATGGCAAAACGACTCAGTTGAAGAATACTGCATATCTGGCTCCAATCAAGCGTAGTCAAATAAAGGGTTCTGTCGTTTGCCACAATCATCAAACCGATACTTACCCGGTGGGTTTATGAGAGGGCACTCTCACTGGCTCTTGGTGACACGAACTTATTTGGTGATAATTGGCTTCAGATAAGCTCGTATTCATCCGAGGTATTGCCAATAGCAATAGTATCGCAATACGAGCTCATTACCTTGATGACATAGTTAATACTCATGGGAGTTAGAACTCCACCATCAATGGTAGAAGGCAAGAATGATCAGGCAGTTACGTATGTGAACTCCGAAACAGGCATTGGCAGTCATAGGATTGTAAACGGTGCGGATCGTCTGATATATATCAGCGATACCGACAGGGAGGAAGGATATCGATAACATTCTATCGAAAATACAATCTACCTTAAGATTTATCTACGGATACCTATTGATCTTCTCGACCTGGAGATTAAGCCTTAACTTCAATCCCGTGTAATATCTATTAGTTCTGTATTGAAGTCAACAAGGTTACTTCTCTGTTGAAGTCCGGAGTTGTACGTTCCTCTTCAGTTCTAGATCGCAGATACATCCATCACTCCTTATACTTGGTTATTCTTCGTACCTTGGTCGAAGCAAGTCGTTGATCAGGAAGACAGCAGAACGATACTTTACAGTGCGAAGAGAGTCCAAAGAACCAGCCCGGTAACGTGGTGGTTAAATGGATACTCCCGCTCGGATACTCTTGAGTCGGCACTACTCCTTCTGCTGAGGCAAAACTACTGTGCTGTTTCTTATAAGACAAGTCGATACTTCGAGTCGTTGCATTCTTGGACGAGTCAGTCGTCGAGTATAAGTGCCGGTTGTTGGGACGATACTGTAGCATCCGTTGGAAGTCCGAGAGTCATCATGATAGTGTGGTGGATCAGAGGATACTTCTTTCAGGCTCTCCTGGGGTCGTGTACATCAGCATACTGATATCTTAAAGATGATACTGTTTAGTCGATACTATCTTTCGGAGGCAGAGAACGGAACAGTTACTTTGTTACCTTGGGTGGTAATTCTTATACGCATCCTGAGTGAAGCCGTATTCATCTTCTTCTTTATAAGTCCGGAACTCATTAGGGGCTTTTATTGATTAGGACTTAGGGTGAATCTCCCGGTGTTACAAACTGGCTGCAATCTGAGTAGCTGCTGGCAGAGTGGCTGCTGGCCGAGTGGCTGCTGGCACAGTCACAGTCAAGTGGTTCGGCAGTTATTGTCAGTGATAAAAGTACTCCATTTGTTGGTACTTGACATCTATACAGCTCTATACCTCCCAGCATTGCAAAACTGTGATATAATCCAAAATCTTCCCAAATCCTGGCAGTACAAACCCAGAAACCCAATCAACCTAACAGACCCAAGCATGCTCATTCAGAAACCTAAGCTCACCGAGGAACCCAAGAACCAACCCAGAAGAAAAAGAAACTCAGAGCCAAGGTGGAAAGTACAGAATGACTACAAATTGACTAATGTACATTGCATTGTAATATTGAACACACACAGTAGACCATAGTACCTGATGGGAATTCTTTCTGATCTAACTACCATTTAGTTGATCAACACTGAGATCAATGTCTTCACTGTCACCAATCTGGAGAATCCCCAGCAGATTTAGCATTAGTGACTGCTCTATCCACTGTCTGTTCTCAATCAAGTGATCAATTGTGGCAAGTCAAACTGATTGAGTTATGGATTGCATTCAATGCTGCCCAGTCCACTGGACACATGACCATGTCCGATGGTCCATTGAATAATCAATAACCTGTTCTTCCATGACAGAATTTTGGCAATTGTGATGTATGTTCAAGCCTTTATGGGTGGTTAGATAGGACAAGACAAGGACCCTTATCTACCAATTGTTGACAAAGAATATCCTCCTACAGTCTCACCCAGTAATACTCACAGACCTATGGATTGTGTATCAATTGTAGCCTAAGCATTGGCAGTTTCATGTACAGTTTGTATCATTGTCATACGAAGAATTGGTGTCAAAGTTATACCTTCAATTCAATGTCAGATTAGATGTCAATGGCAAATAGCAGGAACATAAAAAGAGTACTAACCCTATTCGATGAGTGACTGCGTTGGTGGCCAATATATACACAGAGTCACATTGTTTCGTCTCTCATTTGGATTCAAGGTGTTCCAGCATCATTGCCTGTGCCAAGCCAACAATTGTTGCCCAAATATCAACTCCACCTTGATTTGATTATTCGTCATACCTTTGACCTTCTCAGATCGAGGTATTTGGTCTGTCATGTCTAGTAAAGTCTTTGAAAGTCAGAAATATCCATCTTCAACATGAGCAAGTTTAGTCAACCTGTGTTTGCAACTGCAGAATGTAACGTCCAAAGTGGTATTAACAAAGATACATCCTGATCCATCGATATAAGGCCAAGGATCAGCACTACCGTGATGAGGGAAACAAACCGCCCAAGATACCCAACATATTTCCTCTTGCCCTTCGTTGTAGCCTGTGAGGAGGCAACTGCTGAGATACTCTCTCCAAGGCTCTTATAGCTACCTTCCACCAACTTAATATACACCTGTCCAACTCAGGAAAAACTTCATAAATGTTACAACTTTGGTTGTTACAGGAGCAAGGGAGATGTTAATGATCAGTATTGTGTTATTAAACAAGATGTGGCTCACCATCGTCCACCATAGTATTGATGTATATCCATCTACAAAAGATATTATCTCAATTGTTTCCTTCTGGTAGAGTCATCCAATCACTATGTCTGATGTTTACAATTTCCGTTCATACTTTCCCCTTTTAATGAGTTAGGTACAATCTACAACCATTCAAAGTCCTTGCTGGTCAGTGAACAAGTAATTTAAATTCTGGATCTTTCTTATAGAGAACTGGAACTGGTATTAACCTGGCACCAGGTTCAGTATGTGACACATTACTTCCCTACATTCCCAAAAGGTCATCAAAGTTGGTTAATTCACTGAAGGTATCCAGCAGCAGCTGTGGTGTTATACATGAAGAATTCTCCAGACAACACACGATTCAGCATATGTCATTGAAGCTATGTACCTCTGGGGTCGACCTTTTCATCCATTTGTTTGGTGGCTTTAGACTGAGTATATAGGATGCCATAAACCATATTGCAATTATTGGAGTCCAATTGAATCAACATACAATTAGCATTCCTGAACTGACCACAAGGGGTTCCACAAATTGTCAACCTGTTGGCCTCATTCAGGACACCCTCATCATGTATACCATAGTCACAAGTGGTTGGGCATTTTACTCTCTCTTGGTTGAACCATAGGTAGAAAGTCTCCATACTTGATATCATGACAATTGTTCATGGTTTACAATAAATATTGACTTGATCGGATGCCATTCTCTGCAACGATGTACTGTAATAGAAATTGGCTGATCATTCGATGTACTTAGTCACCACAGCATTCCATTCTCCCACCATTAGTTTAGAGCGATTTTATTCTTACTGTGCAATCACTTTAGTGGTATATCCTCTTGTCATATCATAGTAGTGATAGCTGTCGGTGTACCTCGTTCTGTAGCTTTCGTAGCTCCCTTATCATCATCTCATTACATTCATCATCCACATTAGGGTTGTTAAAGTTTATCTCATAGATGCTGAATCCAGGAGGTGGTGTTATAATTTTTATTCATAGACAATAACCAGGTAACATTTTATAGCCTGTGTGGTCAGAGTTTGATATTTGGTAGTGTGGCACACAGTATATCTCAAGAGCACAGCAGGGTCTAACATGGCCAGAAACACAGTTTTCAGCCAATAAAACACTCTCAGCCAGGCTATTCCCACTGTCTGGGATCCAACACAAGGTAATAATTTGATGATGTTTTGACTAGGTCGTTTTCGGGAGCCACACAAAAGTTTTTGGCTCCAATGTGATGCCTAATGCTGCTATTGACTCCTCAAAGTCTTCTCTCTGAAATTGCTATTAATCCATCAGCTGCACGAACCTGCAAGTTAACAAATTGCTCCATACTTATCTTCTGACAGCAGCTCTGACAGTGGCTGAGCTCTGACAACACGTCAGTTAGTAGCCCTGACAGCAGCTGATCACTAGCAGTAGCTCAGTAGCTATGACAGTAACCACTCTGACAAGAACAATAACTAACCAGTCCAGAGCATCATACTTCACCTGGTGCTCCATCTTGGCTTGTGCATCAAGGTTATTGGCTTCCTTGAGTTCCATTACAGTAATGTTATTTAAATCAGCATCTACCTCATCTGAAACTTCCATGTTTTTAATATCCCTATCTTTTTCCTCTGGTCAAACAATATGGCTGGGAGGATTTCTTGGTCATATCTAGTCAGTAATTGGGATGATTTTCCATTCGGAATTGTTCTGGCCCTCCTCTATTCCAGGTAGCTCTCCCTGCCCTTCCTTCTCCACCTGCTCATCTGCCTCCTTCTCCATAATACTCAATGTATCAGCAAACATTTCATTTTGGAACTTGTTAGAATGTCCATAAATCAGGCTTCACTATCCTATTAGTCACTGTTCCCCCTACAGGACAATGTTCATCACAGGTTGATGAGGTTGGTCATGATATATTCAATTTCATCAATGGTATCATTCACCGTCAGCATGGAGGTGATGATAACTAAATTAATCTGCTGATAACCTTCGATCTCGGTGATGGTTGGATTGTTGTCCCGGTTTGATTGGTCATATACACAGACACTCAGAGCAATTCTGGACATTGGATGATCAATCTAACTGGATGATCTGCTTACTGAATAAAAGTCAGCGCTCCATGAAGATGTTGCTCGATTATATTGCTCAGCTTTCCATGCAACATGTTGGGCCTAAATCTTGGGGGCAGTATGATTCTTTCTGATGTATCTTAGAACTCTAGGCCTTTTCAGCCTTATTCAGAGTATATTCTGGGTGATCATCTTTCACCCCTGTAATGGAAAGATAAATTCAGTTTTCCGTGGTTTTTGGCATTGATTTTCCAGTGAGGAGCCACCCATAACAGAGTGATCTGTGAAGCAAGTTGCATAGCATTTAAGCCTCGTGTAGCTGAGATCTACAACTGAAAGCTGCAAGCATATATGTTCATCATTCCATCTGAAACTGGGTCTGTAGATGGTGCAACTGGAGGTGTCAATCTGAATATGATCAAACATTGGTACCTGAGCATCCCCCAAAACTGCTACAATATCCAGCATTATGGAAGACAGTATCATGGATTATACTGCTGATTGTGTAGTGCCATTGTTTGTGATACTGCTACCCAATTCACTCTAATCATCCGTTGGCCACTATCAGGTTGAGCTTGTAATGGCAGGTTAAAAGGTGAATACAGAGTCATCTAAATGGTAATTGATTAGTATAATTAAAAGGCCTAGGATATTGCCAAATATAAAAGCTAATGTGATCATTCCTCTTGAGTGTGGGGCTGGCTGGGGTTGCTGATTTAGGGTCAGGGCTAGTTTCAGTATCTGACATTCTTCCAGGGCTTGGCAAACCTTTCTGAGTGTGGTGGTAGCTATTTGGGTGACTCATCTCTGTAAGCAGAAGATGAGGGATTGTTTTATGCAACCATCATTAGTGTTCTTTGCATCAAGTGTAAGTCCCTGGAAATCTCAAGTTGTCAGTAAGTGTCCTGCTGATGTTGGGAAACTCCTACTTGTCAGGTCAACCTTAGTGAATACCAGAGACTGATTATCACAGATTCAATGTCTGCCACCCAATGTCAAAGACTCAATGTCAGAGACTCAATATCTGTAACTTGATATCAGAGTCTGATTTACAAATCTGGTCATGCCACTTTGCTATACCTCTCACCTGGGTGTACAATTTGATCTTGGCGTTCAAAGGCATATTGGATATATTGTGTTCAGTTTTCCAGTCCTCATATACTGGATCATGTTCAGTACATGTGGACAGGCTACTCGCAGCATCTCAGTCCTCGGTCATCATTTTCAGCTTGTCATGACAGGTTCCCTTAGCCCTGAGTGAACATCTGGTATGCCATCACAGTGGAACTCATTGTGGTGCGATGATGATTGTATTCAGCTCATATTAGAGCTACTGAGTAGACATTGGGATCACTAAGTGGATATGTGGATTCCTGAGTTGGTATAAGGATCGCTGAGTGACTGTGAGAATCACTGAGTGGGTATCTGTATTGCTGAGTGGATTTCCGTATTGCTTAGTGGATATATGGATTGCTGAATCCATGTGAGGATCACTGAGTAAATATTTGGACTACTGAGTGAATATATAGATTACTGAGTGAATATATGGATTGCTGAGTGAATAGGAGAATTGGTGAGTAAATCACAGGATTACTGTGTAAATAAGAGAATTGCTTAATGAATATGGGAATCGCTGACAGACTATGACTACCTCTGAGCGATTAAGAGGATTGCTGAGTCAATATGAGGATCACTGAGTGGATATAACAGTCATTATGTTAATGTTGATCGATTTGAGTAAATAGGTAAGGATTCTATATAGCATACACTGACTAGTAACAGATATGCTCAGACACACACTTGGCGGGATGTCCACACCAACAGACAGCATAATGGTGATCCAAATATGCAAGTTGATTCAGTTGATAATATATCATTGATTTCAGAGGGGAGGGTCTGAAGATTCAAAATGCCAGTTAGTTTAAATAGGTAGAATAGGTCAATACAACAATGTCAGTGGTTATTGGGCCAGCTGAACAGAACTAGCTGTGGAAGGGAGTGAGCAGTGGTGTGGTAAAGTAATTCCAATCAGTGAATTGCCGAAACATAGCTTTGCACTATTCAGTTTCAGATAGCTAGCAACGGTACTTACATGTTGAACTCCCCAGTATTCACAGAACAGAACAAGGAGGGCCAAAGATAGTATACTTCAGGTCTAAAGATAGTGCGTGGCATAACAATGTCACCAGGCTACACATCTATACATGCCAATTGAGGGTTGATTGAAGACACAGCATTGGAAAATGTGCTGGGAGCCCCACTTTGATTATTTCCAGTGGCAGCTTGTACTCAAATACAATCTTTCAGCTTCAACAATTCAGTCCTTTGTTTTCAATTCTTCTGGCAGATTCTTTTCCTGCCACAAATGGTCTTAATTGTCACCACCATTCAACTCATCCACTGAATTCCAGCAATCTTTTACTGTCAGCTTAGCTTGACTTGGAACCTGCAGATGCCATTCACACATTTAATGATGATACACAAACCTAGTCAGCTGAGAAAATTTGCATTCCAAATGCGGGAGCCCCAATACATCACATTGTATGAGTTCTGTCCTTCGAGCACGATGATTGGGACCCTCTAGGTCCATTTGCTATACCGGATAATTGCAACTTTGTCATTCCACTGCCGATGCCAATCTAGATTAAACACAAAACTACACTATGCAGAAATGAAGTCTGATTGTACCTGACACCAGTACCAAAAACCCTTGTTAGCTTTTGTCAACTGATGGCAGACATGGAAGAAATCAATGGACTGGAACATAATTATGTGGAGAGTTTTATTAATATTGAACGAAACACTACTCCATTCGGGTATTAGAAGCCCAATACTGCTGTATGATACATCCTCGGGCATCACTCATTCAATGACCGTCCCTCATATATACTAGTCACATGAATAGATTCCACTAGTGAATGTATGATCACCAAGATGTGAACCACCGATTCGTGGCAGAAAACGTTTGCAAGCACTATTTTATTGACAGCTATTGTTTCTTGTAACATTATCAATTGAATTTAGATGAGTCGGATTGTTGCAAGGAGCAGGTCAAAGTATGTTGGGGATGGCATATCCGAGAAATCATGTCGGAAAGAGCATCTCAGACTGTATCAGACCGAGCATATCTCAGAGAATTGGAGAGAATGAGTGTGTTGGAGAGAGGATTTCACAAAGTATGTCAGAGAGTATGTCTGAAAGTGTCGTACACAGATTGTCTGAGAGTGTGTATCAGAGAGTGACCAAATCCGAGCCAGCGGTCTGTCAACAGTGACATCTTCTGTGTTGAAAGGATTTCTCAAAATATTAAATGCTTATTGCATAGTGCTAACGCATACTAGAAATATTTACCCGGTTGATCCACTGTTGTCACCATTCTACTGTGCAGTGACACAACAGTGTGACTGGATTATCTCAGTATCAGCAACCTCTTGAAAGTGAACAGACAATGGAATAAGATGCATGGATTAAGAGTAATAGATTTATCACAAAGGTTTTCAAACCAACCAAAGCGTAAACCAAGAGGTTCCCCTATTGTGAATGGATTCCGTCAATAGTAATTACTCTAGTGGAACATGAACAGTACGGAATATTGGTTCTGTGAGCAGACTGTCACAATCATCATACATTTTCCCAGTTTACAGTATCCTTTGCAGACAGTACAGAGCATGACACCATAACAAAAGTAAAGAATAGGGTATGCTCTCCATGTGAGATTTGCACCAATCACATGCCAGTCTTCTCCTGCAGGCCAACACACTACCAACTTACGCAATACTTTCATTTGTCCACAATTGATTCTGAGGAGATGGGGTGGTGGAAGTATACAAGCTGTTCAAATATCACTGATGATAGAGGAGATTGTACAACAGATAGTTGCATAAATGTGAATATATTCCATCCACTACTGAAGACCTTACTGAAACATCTTACCTGGCATTGCATTGCTGGTTATCTTAAACATATTTATAATTGGGGAAAGGATTTGGATCTGATAGAAGAATAATACTTGATAATTCCTTGCTTTACTGATATTCACCAGTTTGGAGTGAAACTTCTCTACATAAAACAATGGACTTGTGCTGAGTACATGAACAATGCTAAGGTCTGGCTTCCTGTAGATGACCCTGTTCTTACAGGGCATTCTAGTCACTTTAATGTAGCCGAATTGCCACTGACTTAATTTTGGTTTGCAGCTGCCACATACACACTGACACAGTGCTCCAACACATACAGAATGTAGTGAATACCATCAACAGCAACATCCACCTCTTTCTTCCATATCTCAGGAGCCACAGTACAAGCATGGAACCCAGAATTCATTCCATTCAGAACAATATTGAATATATTGGGGATATTAGCTCTGCCAATAGCAGTGTCACCGAAATAACAAATGCTGTATATCAACAACCCACTCAATGATTTCTACTATTCTTCTAACATGGTTAACTATATTGTGCAGATGATATGATAGGAAACACTCCAGTTCAGTATCAGGTTGAGATTCTGCATTATACTGCATATTGTTTAATCACATTTCCTCTTGCGAAAGGCAGATGTTTACAGAATCATTCTTGGGGAGGATACTCCAGTGCCCAACATATTATCACCATGTTTGATACCTTACATCAGTGGTGTGATAAGCGAACATAGCACAATTGCAACTCTGACGTTTTCGGAGGGTATCGACATATCTGAGTTTATTCATGCTCCGACATTCTGTGTTTTAACATCTCTAGTAGACACATACCCCAGTCTAGAAATACTGCCATTGGGATCCCATCCATTCATCATTCTTCATCAAACAATACAACAAGCACATATTGTCAAAGTTGTAATCCAGTTGCACAATCAACCTGAGGAAGTTGCTATTTTCAAAGCGAGGAGGATGGAGAGGTAGTTTGGCCAAGGCAATCGATACAATAATATTTTCATACACAGAAACTGAGCACCTTCCAGCAATACTTGGGTTTGTCAACACGGATATTGTCTTACAACACTGCTATACAATGTGTGTTGTGCAATGAAATTGGTTCAGGTGAAGCCAAGATATTGAAAATGCAGTGTGATGGATTGTACATAACCAAAAAACATTTCCGTCTGGGCGGAATGGCTGCGCCAGAGTGGATGTGCTCCCTCAGAGCCGTCAGAGACACCCAGTTAGCGGATTACTGCGCGCCAGGAGTCAATACCACGTGTTGCGTTGCATATCGCCCTCCGATCGCTGTTTTGCTGTTTCTTCTCGCTCTGTAGGTCTCCAAATTTCAACACATGCTCTGGCGTTGTGGTCAACTGTGACCATACGTCGGAATGGGTTGATTGGGTACACGCTGGCATCGGGATGGCAATGCAGTGAGTGATGCTGCAAAAATCTCTCCTCGCGTTCCTTCTACATTAAGCTCCAGGAATGTAGGAATGTGAGAAGATATGATACTACCCGGCCGTGAGGATCTGCGCAATTGTGTGGATCCATGAAATCTCGGACAGAGCGAGTGAGACCAAAAGTTGGGAAAGATAGAGTCTGAATTTTCATTGAATGATAAGAGGAGATGGAAATGAAATGATGTCTATCTACTCCGGGGTCTGCTGAATATATACTCCCCGTCACACTATCGACTTCCGTTACCCCTGGATCTCCGTACAACTGGCATCGCTCCTTGAAGATGTACTTGATTGAGCGTGTTTGAGATGCACTTGGAGGCCATGATTGAGCGAGTTTGGATATGCACCTGGAGACTGAGATCGAGTGAACTCAGAGATGCACTTGGAGGCCGGGATGAAGCGAGTTGGGAGATGCACATGGGGGCCATGACGTTGCGAACTTGCAGGCCGTAATCGAGCGAGTCTGGAGATACACTTGGAGGCCGTGATCAAGTGAGTTCGGAGATGCACTTGGAGGCCCAGAAATTGTAAACTCAGAAGATGCACTTGGAGGCCATGATCGAGGGAGTTTGGACATGCACTCTGAGGATGTGAGCAAGCGAGTTTGGAGATGCACTTGCAGGCTATGATCGAGCGGAATTGGAGGAGTACTTGGAGGCAGTCGATTTGGAGGGAGGCGTGACGGAAGCTGAGACTCTATTCATTGCTTAACATGTAATTGTGGGAATGTAGAGAGTTGAGTACAACATCCGCCTAGGGATGGAAAACTGGCTGGGAGCGTTAGACTGTTGATCTTGGGATGATGCTGTACATGGTGTATGCTGTACTCTGTGTTAACTCATGAGTATGGCATGGAGAGATAGAGAGGGATGACTTAACTTCGTGTTCTTAGGTGATGGTAGAGTTGAGCACAAGAAAGTGAGAGATCAGAGGAGATGGGGGAAATCATTATGAGAAACTGGGACTTAGAGAATTTTGTGTGGGAGTTAATTGACCATCCCTGATACGGGAGGTACGAGTCCCGATCCGGTGGGTAATAACACCTGTATGTGGTCTTCCCAACCCAATCAGGCAAGTCGTACCCCTGATTTCTCATATCCGCTCATATCCTCCATATCATTCACATCATAATCCCCCATCTCTCTCATTCTCGTGCACAACTCAACCATCATCGCAGAACACAAAGTTAAGTCATCCCTCTCCATCTCTCCATGACATGATCATGAGTTGACAACAACTACAGCATACACCGAGTACAGCATACACTGATTACTGCATACACTGAGTTCAGAATCCACCGAAGATTGTGTGTCTTCCTTTCATTCCCATGATTACGAGTTGACCTCTGAATTTTGCTTCATCTTCCGGCGTACCTCCCTACACAATCGACCGCCATCAGCCAGCTCTCCATGTGAGCTCAAAGGTAAAGTCGCATTGTAACATTCCCATGGTTGCGAGTTAAGTAACAGATGAATAGAATCTCATTACCCGGTGCGCCATCCATTGACCGCCTCCAAATACTCGTCCAATCTCGCTCGATCACGGCCTCCAAATGCATCTCGAAACTCACTCCATCACGGCCTCCAAGTGCATCTCCAACCTCGCTCGATTACGCCCTGTGAGTTCGCACAATCATGGCCTCAAAATGCATCTGGGAACTCGCTCGATCACGGCCTCGAAGTTAGCACAATCATGGCCTCCAAGTGGTATGCCTCCAAACTTGCTTGATCACGGCCTCCAAGTGTAACTCTGACCTGGCTCCATTACGGCCTCCAAGTTCGCACGGGAATGGCCTCCTGGTGCATCTCCAAACTCGCATGATCACGATGTCGGAGTGCATCTCTAAGTTCACTCGATCATGACCTCGAAGGGTATCTCCAAATACGCTTGATTACCGCCTCCAAGTTCATCTCCACACTAGCTCGATCACGGCCTCAGAGTATATCTCTGAGTTCACTCGATCGTCATTCTCAGGCGCACCGTGCATTGCTCTCAAGCACCGCCTGCAGCCAGTCCAGATATAGCGTGTGTAGATGGGTAGCGATATAGATACATAGATACATAGATGAGAATACCAACTGAATACATGACTGTGATTCGAGGTGCTCCCAGATATGTTGCCGGCACTCCCAGGTTTTTCGCCGGCGCTCCCAGGTGCTCCCAGGCTTGTCGTCGGCGCTCCCAGTTACTCGGAAGGCCCGCAGCAATTCCCTCCTAGGGTCTGATACTCTCCTGAAATCGACGCATCTAAGTTTACACTCCACATCCTCTCAGACACTCCTGGAGGCTTCGAGTGACTAAAATACCTTTTGCTGATGCTATGCAACACAACCCATCGTCTAGGCGATGGGAAGCGTGTATTTCTCCATCAGAGGGTATGATGTTCCATCTGAGCCCTCAGAGGCATCCGGAACACCTGGGTGTTTCTGACGAAAACTAGAGTTGTTGCTGATGTACATTAGAAACAATTGTTTGTATAGATTTTTGGGTACTTATTATCTGCAATGCCAAATATAAACAATGGAATCATACTGAGTTTAAATACACCACAAAGAGTATAATACTGTATTAGTGTTTCTTCAGTTCTTACACTGGTGCAACTTGTTCCTACTGTTACAAATACCCAATACCTACCCACCTGGTACTCATCATTGATCTTCTATAACATGATATACTGGATGGCTCAGAAATGATGAATTCAACAGTAATGCCTGGTTCCAGAGCTGGCACTTGTCAGTGCTGCCTATTGAACCTTCTCAGCCACATCAGAGTCAGATTCCATGTCAGAGTGGCAACTGTTGAGCACATATATTAGCACTTGGATTGGGAGATAATGTCAAATCACACTAGCCAGGAGCATATTTATTGGACGCAGAAATGTCAGAGAAAACATCTGAGCAATTTCTATGAGAGCTGGGATTGTCAGTAACCATGTCGGTGCTGCCTTTTTCCAAGCCACGCTTGTCAGAACAATGTTTATCAAAGCACAAATTATCAACCACTATATTGAATTACACATTCAATGCTGGGATTGACAGAATTCTTATTTGTGCCACACTTTTTCCAGCCACATTATTGTGACTGGAGTATCACATACGATATCAGAGCCACTCAATGGGATGATAGAGAGGTGCTGAATACCATGTAATTTCAAAATACCAATCTCAAGAGAAAGATATGGATCATCTCAGGAACATCACATACCACCCATACACAACTCCTTCAAAGTGATCCTCAGTATGTGCACAATGCAATTAATGCGTAATCATGTCCCACATGTTGCTGATTAAATGGCAACATGTTTTCTGATTTGAACAGTGAGCTGTGAATAAATGAGATTGTTATTTCGACATTACTTATCTGGAGTCTTGCGAGTTATTGTAGCAATGGTGGAACTATTCAGCTTGGTGTATATATTAATCTAGATGGAATTCTGTACATAACAAACGGCATATATCATTATGAATGAAAGGATTGCTCTGGTATAACATTTGATTGAGGAATTTGTTCTTGTATGAGACAACCAACTTTTTGATATCCAGATTGATAATAAACATCATCATCATCAGTTGATAAACTCACACATAAAGAGCCTTAATATCTTGCAATTTGTGCACATGCCAGCAAACATACCATAAAATCGCATGGCTCACAATAATAATCCCATTACATGCCATTCAATGGCAGAAATATCAATCATAACTAATATTACCATACACTTAGCCATAAAAAATCTCAATAATAGTTCATCCTAAGCATTTCACAGCTGAACAATGTCAAACTAAATAGCAATGTACAGTATTACTGTGTATTGCAACATCACCAGTAAACAAGACACTAATTTTATAAAAAGAAATATTCCATAAACAAGGCCCCAACTGTTTAAACAGAATGCTCATAGACATGAAGGACACCAATATAGCAAATGGGATATATACTGAGAACAAGATACCAATCACACAAATGTACCCAACAATGGGATATAAGCACCATTATATTCGGAGGAAAATGAACATAGACATGGCAGGCCTAATGACCTCCACAATCAGGTTAAAATATTATACCAGAACTTGAATACTCAATTGAAAATGACTGTCATTCACATGCTAAGAAAAATACTGTGCTGAACCAATATGAAGAAAAGGAAATAATAATTCTATTCAGAACGAGATGTATGCAAATTAGAATACCGGAGCCAGATCAATTTAGTCATTGGGAGCCTCCAGGAGTCTTCATGAGGAGATGAAGTATATACCTCCAAGTGTCAAATTTGGAAGGAAATCTGACTGTTAGAGAGAATTGCAGCCAGCCTTTGGAGCAATGGGCATCACTGAAAACAAGAATGCCATTACCATCAACATAATCATAATAAGTTCATCATCATGTCCAAGCAACAGAGAGAAAGTTTAAAGCACATGGAACTGTCCTCCATGTAATATGGGAATCCAACATATGCATGCATAGTTGAATTGATTCATTGGAATCAGTATATGTTATATTGCAGACATCACCCCATGCAATTCAGATGTATATAAGCAACCTAGCACCCTCCACTGCCAATATATTCCATATATTAATGTTAATTGTCACCTTCCAAATCATATTATACTAGGTAATATATTCTTCAACATTCTCTTAGTTACCTGGCTACTTTCAGAAACTAACTCAAAATGCAATTGGTTGATCAACAAAAAGCGGATATATCAATACAATGACCCTGCCAAGCAAACAAATAATATGAATTGAATATCATATCAATAATATCCACTGTGTTTCACATCTCATTATGGCTGGTATATCCAGAACTATACAATTTGTCAACAGCACAAATCAGCTGCTGGAACATCTGGTATATGTTCCTGATATATACCTCATGGGGAAACACAATCAAATATTTCAATGTCATCTCGTTCAATTGATAATAGCTGACTGAATCTCATTGACATTTGAGCTGTCTGCAAAGCAGAATAGATTTTGAAAAGCAAAATGATATATTGAGGGGAAAAATGGGTATGCCACCAGCAAAAGATGAGAACCAGATGGACAGTGGCACATGGAAAAAAGAAGTACAACATATATTAGAAGAGTACCAGATGAAATTGAGCTGCCAAAAAGGCGACAGGTAACCCGAGGCAATGTAAATGTCAGTGTATATAGGTTGCCACTACGGCACTTCGATCTGTATCAGATATCTTACCATTAATTTGCCATATATGTATTCACTTGCACTCTTGTGCGACGGTACCATTATACTCTCCATCTGCAGTCATGTGTAGATGTACATTCCTGTACACTATAATCGATTTTTCAGTTGGATATGGTTTGCCCACCAGGATCGACCAGTTCTACCACTTTTGTCATACATGACACAACCGACAGAAAATGACCAGCCTGTGTGGCAATTTTACTGTCGATTGTCTATTATGCCATCTAAGAAGGCTGCCAGAGGTCAATTGCATTTGTCTAGTACAAATATGATCATGGAAAGCATACAATCTCCTCCTAGCTGAGTTAGCCCTATTATCACCACACTTGTCTAAGTACCTCAGGAGGATGAAATCAATGTTGAGAGTTATCAAGATGACAAAGAAACACCTGCTGAGAGGGAGAATAACCTGCTCAACAGTCGACACAATAGTCTCGGCAGCAATGTAAGCAAGACTGAGCGTACCGCGCAATTCTGGATTGCGGCCATGCACACCACAATGGCGGAACTGTGGGAGAATCAAATGCATATGGTTGATCAAGACGAGTTCAAATATCGACTGATAGATTGAGCATCCATTATCGAAGTCTATGTGATCACTGAACTGCTAAATGCATCAACTCAGAGTCGATGGTGTTCAAATACTGTCAGATATGCTGGGCAACCATTGTTGAAGCCTGTACAATCACCATACCGCTCAATACCTCCATGTACAGCAAAGTCCAGAGAAATGTAGAGACAGTATACAACCTAACAAAGCTACATCCAAAGACCAGGTTCGCATATAATCGCAATCCTTCAAACCGCCTACTCAAAAGACACCAAGTTGGAGACTATTCATATGGTGCTAGCCGTTTCTATGGACGGCCACAAAGTGCTCATGAAGACCAAGTCATCTAGCTAGAGTTGATGATGGTTCTTTGGAATGACTGTATGATCCAGCTGGTGTAGTCATGGAATTCAGACGGGAGGTAATAGTTATGCTGCCGAAGAACGTCTCTACAATGACCACAGCTGCGGATGACAGACCTGAGGTAATATAGCCACTGTTGACATACCCGCTGTGCTGAGCAATAGGTTCCCGGTCTCAGATTGGAGGTGGTGGCCCCACTTATAAACAGTCCCTCTATGCAGATGTGACATATTATCTGGGGCTTGGTATGTCCCGTAATATGGAGGCGGACTTGGAACCTGCAGGTTGTCTATTCACTGTGAGCATGAAGATCACAAAATGACGAAAGTGCAGCAGGAAGATCCTGAGTTGATGAAAGTGCAGCATGATGGGCACGAGATAGTCACTGAGCATCGCCAACAGAAGATGAACCACCAACGATGCCCATGTATGTTACAAGTGGCCTTGTGGAGCGCAGTAAGGTCATTTCCTTTTCCACAACGTATGGTATACCGCATATGATGGGCAACTGCAAGCATGGAAGTGGCTGTGTTGCCATTCTCTAAATGAATGAAGAATGCCGTGGCTGCTGGGAGCGACTATGGAGGTCACCACTTTCAAAGATCCAGTTGAGATAGAGACCATCAACCGAAGTGCTGAACGAGCGAGCAGGGAGCAGGGGCAGTCATTGTTGTAGACAAGGAACTGCGCCCAGGTGAACTCGAATGACTACTGCTGGCTCTCCGAGTCAGGATGGGAGGTTGCGCAACAAGCGGGGTTCGGCTTGCTCCTGGGCGAACCATTTCATATGCAGGTCCCTGGCATGGTTTCCCCATCATCATCCCAAATTCTAAATGCGAAGTCAGAGATAGAGTATACTGTCCAGATGCTGGAACTGGTAATGTACCTACTGATGACGGATATTGTATATCAGCACAATGTAAACGTCTGGAAGCCACATGCAAACCTCCCAGACACTCCGGTCAACCTCACCAGTGCTCCCAATTAATTCCAGACGCTCCCAGGCCCTCCTGGAGCTAAGCAAAGAGCTGTCAGATGCTACAAGAGCATTCTCAGGTGCGCCAGAAATCACCTGCAGTTATGGAGGTGCATTCAAGATGCTACAATATGTGACTTATGTAATAGTCAAATTTTGGAGCGGCTGAGACCTCTGTGAAGATCTGTGTGAGATTATAAGAGCAGCTGACACTTCAGCATGATGTATGTGGGAGACTTTAAGCTTGGTGCGGTATACTCACAGCAGTGATTCTGATGGTCCCATAGCCACGAGTACCATTTGGTCTATCACATTCGTCAGCTTGACATTGGTGTTTCCCAATCACATGAAGATTTGCTACATCATAATATGGCATGTATTATCTATCTAAGTCTACATGTAGGTTTACATATGGTCAGTATGGCTGCAATGGTACTCGAGCGCGATTGGAGATGCATCTCAGCACACAGACTGAGGCAACTTTGAGATGCAATTGTAGGCTGTGATTGTGCAAACTTCGAGGGCATGAGAGAGCAAGTTTGGAGATGCACTTTGAGGCCAAGATTATGTCAACTGAGAGATGCACTTCCAGGCCATGATCAAGTGAGTTTGGAGATGAACTTAGGTGCTGTGACAGAGAGAGTTTGGAGATGGACTTGGAGGCCATGATAGCGCAAGTTTAGAGACGCATGTTTGAGGCTGTTATGAAGTGAATTTCGAGATGCACATCGAGACCAGGATGCAGTGAGCTGGGAGATGCAGTTGGAGGCCGTGATCGAGCGAGTTAGGTGATGCACCTTCACGGCCTTGATTGAACTAGTATGGAGATGCACCAAGATCCTGAGATCAAATGAACTGAGAGATACAGTTGGAAGCCTCGAACAAGTGCATTGAGAGATGCACTTGGATGCCATGAGAGAGGGAGTTTGGAGATGCACTTCAATACCCACATCCAGTGAACTGAGAGATCAATTGGAGGCCACAATTGTGCGAGGTTGGAGATGCACGTAAATACCCACATCTAGTGACCTGAGAGATCAATTGGAGGCCATGACTGACCTAGGTTGGAGATGCACCTAGAGGCCATGATTGAGCGAGTGGGGAGATGCACTTGGACGCCATTATTGAGCAAGTTCAGAGATGCACAGGAGGCCATGATTGAGCGAGTTTGCAGATGCACTATGGAGGCCGTGGTCAAGCGAAATTGGAGCTGTACTGGCAGATAATTGATCTGGAGATGGTTGATCGGGAAGGAAGCACAAATGGAGCTGACACTTGATTCATTGGTTAACTCATAATTGTGGGAATTCAGAGAGTAGAGTACAAGAATGTGCGCACCAAGAGATGAGAGATGAGAGATGCAATGCGGAATGGGAGGAGGAGACAGTTGATCTTGGGTTGATACAGTATTCGGTGTATACGGTACTCGGTGTTCACTCATGATCATTGTTTAGTGAGATCGAGCAGGATGTGGTACCTTGGTGTTCCCATGTGATGGTAGAGTTGTGCATGAGAAAGAGATATGAGAAGAGCACAAGGAGATCATCATGACAGATTGGGACTTAAGAGCATTTCGTGTTCGTGTCACTTTATGAGTCCCCCTACAGCAGGCTCAACTCCCGATCTGGCAGGTAAAAACCAAGATATGAAGTGTTCTACATCTCATCCAGCAGGTTGTACCCTTGATTTTTCAAATTCTCCAATTTTGTCCCTCATCATTCCTATCTTCATTCTCATCTCTCTCTTTCTCGTGCACAACTCTACCATCACAAGAGAATTCAATGGTAAGCTATCCCTCTCTATCTCTCCATGCAATGATCAGGAGTGCACACCGAGTGCAGCATACAGTGAGTATAGCACACATCGAGTACAGCATCAACCCAAAATGGTCTGAATATTGCTCGCACGGTGTCTCCCTTGGATCTCACCACAACTAGGTAACCTCTGAGTGCAGCCTCAGCTCATGGTGTGC
>Ga0307512_10000036_pt1 | contig 137888 bp, 131 predicted proteins | sample 14_EM_MG_FD_200267 | JGI IMG/M metagenome (GOLD analysis project Ga0307512, IMG submission 200267) | Populus trichocarpa ectomycorrhiza microbial communities from riparian zone in the Pacific Northwest, United States - 14_EM | ecosystem: Host-associated > Plants > Roots > Unclassified... | reverse complement strand
TTCAAATTAATTGGCCCCCCTTCCTAGAGGATAACCTGCACATCCCATCATCTGACGACCACCACTTAAAAATTCTTCGCTCACGCCTGGCCCAGGGTCTCGTTGATGTTATCGCAGTGGAATACCCCAACCGCCTAACTCAGGAAACAACAGAGAAAGGCAGGGCTCTCGGAGGTCCAGAAATGAAAACTCCCTAGGTCATACACAGCGCGCTGGCCATCATTGGGCTTGGCTGGGATGGGGGGGCGGAGGGTTATATTATCATTCCGAGATAATACGTTTAAGGCCACATCTTGTAGTTCGTCCTCGCAGTGCCCGAAAAGCGGGTCTTGTCCGTCGTAGTCGGTTCGAAGAGTTTGTACGGAGCGTGTATCTCAGCACTCATGTCTCGCGGGGTTTTTTAGGCAGCTGCTTGACGGAACTTCACTGATACTGCGCTGATAGGCCATCCGGACCTCACGTACTGGTATGTCCACAGGCATGTCATAGGCTTCGATAACTGGCGTAAGGCATCGAAAAAGGCGAGTTGCTCCACACAAGGAGACTACCGATCGTCCGTCAATGCTGAGTAGTAAAGAGAGCTTTAAAACGACGAGATACACTTGCAAAAGCAAGCGGACACAGATGAAGGGAAATCGTGCAGCCAAAGTAAAACCCCGCTCCCCCCCAAAGAGGGGAAAGCTTGGCAAAACCAGGCGTTGAATGTGGTTGTCGAAGGTGTGTGTTGTGTGCTCAATGTAAGTATGGGCTGATCCAAAGATTGTTAGGAATGTTCCTCTACGTCAAGCTCCTTTTGGACAGTCTCATTCCACGAGCCACAATGGAAGATATAGAGGCCGAAGCGGATAATCTACCGTACGGCTTAGACGATATGTATGCCCGAAAACTAATTTGTTGGGCCTTCATGTCTGTTCATTACTTATATTTGCTGCGTTATCCTAGTTACCGTAGGATCCTAAGTCAAATCTCTCAAAGCGAGCAGGCGCAAGTGAAGATGATATTGTCGTGGTTAGTGTGTGCTAGAAGGCCGCTAAAGTCAGTCGAACTCGAACATGCTGTTATGATTCGGCCGGGAGATAAAATCTTCGACCGGCGACGGAGTTTACTTCGGAGCATCGTGGACCTCTGCGGCCCAATAGTTGAAGTTAGGGGAGAATACATCACTCTCGTCCATTTTTCAGCAAAAGAGTTAGTCATTCCTCTATACCCACCGCTTTACTGAATAGTTACTTATACGGAGCTAGATTTCTTATTAAGGAGGGAGAAAATGGATCTTACATCACCTATTCTGAAGCCCAGGCCAACATTTACTCCGCTTGTTTATCGTACCTTAGTTTCAGATACTTTGATGACGGGATCGGTGATGAAGAAATCGACAAATACATTATCTATGGTGATTATGTATTCCATGGCTATGCTCAGTCAAACTGGTTTCACCATCTACGTCTCGGCGTTGGAAGTCAAAAACACCATCTGGCGGACAAGCTGGCGAGCGAGCTGCGAAATTTCCTTGAGGCGCGGTGGAATCACTCTTTCATCCCTCCGCAAACGTGTCTACAGCTACCGAATGAATTTCGCTTTATGGAATCAACAGATAGAGAGACATTTGAAAAGTTGCGGATGGTTGCAACTAACATTTGGAATTCTGCGTTCACATTCGAGCACTCTGAACCAGCGGAAAACAATTCCAACCCTCTGGTGTTTACAAGCGCCTCACAACGCATCAACCAGCGATTCGGAGCTCTCGTGTCGTCAACATGTGCCGGGCCAAATCAGGATCTCCATGGAACACTACGCAGGCTTTATGGTTATCTTTACCGTTGCCCAGTTATTTCATGTCTACGTCACCACAACGGATTTGAAACCGCAGTGGCACGTGATGACCACATATCCAAAGTGAACCGGGAATTCAAATGTACGGTATCAAGTTGCGACTTCGCTTCGATAGGCTTTCCAACTGAGCAAGAGTTACGTCGTCATCATGCAACTTTTCACAGCAGGCTCGATAGCAATGATCCCATCCAGGCCAAATGGCGGGACATGGACCAGACAAGTTGTGTTCGCATGTTGTATACCGCAGCTAAGGCCGCCGAACCATCTCTTGTCCGGAGTTTGTTATCACTTGCGCTTAGAGAACAGTTTGCAATCAATTACCCTGATTTATGGAAAGCAGCGGCCTCTGGAGGTTCAATAGAAGTCTTTCGATCAGTACTGGATTCTTCTCCTTCGAAGGAACATAATAAGGATAATCGAATAGTCACGCTGCGTACTGCCATGAATTGTGGGCATTTGGATCTTGTGAGGATGATGTTAGTTGACCAACGATTTGAACTCGTACACAGACAACGCAGGTTTTCAGCATTGTGTCACGCTGTAGAACGGGGTCAGGAGGAGGTGTTCAAGTTGCTCCTCGCCACCAGAGACGATATGGATGTCAATACGTCCCAAAACAATTGGGGCCAGAAGCCTCTCTTCTGGGCGATCGCAAATGGTCACGAGGCGGTGGTCAGTCTGCTCCTCACCAGAGACGACGTGGATCCCAACTCAGAGGGAAATGGTGGCTGGACACCTCTGGCCTTGGTGGCCAAGAAGGGTCACGAAGCTCTAGTCAAGCTGCTCCTCGCCAGAGACGACGTGGATGCCAACTCGAAGGACAATGAAAGCTGGACACCTCTGGCCAGGGCGGCCTGGCAGGGGCATGAGGCTGTGGTCAAGCTGCTTATCGCCAGAAACGACGTGGATGCCAACTCGAAGAACAATGAAGGCTGGACACCTCTAGCCCTGGCGGCCCGGGAGGAGCATGAGGCTGTGGTCAAGCTGCTTCTCACCAGAGACGACGTAGATGCCAACTCGAAGAACAATGAAGGCCGGACACCTCTAGCCCTGGCGGCCCGGCTGGGGCATGAGGCCGTGGTCAAGCTGCTCCTCGCTAGAGACGACGTGGATGCTAACTTAAAGAATGATTATGGGCATACGCCTCTATCCATAGCGGCTACGAATGGGCACAAAGCGGTGGTCAAGCTGCTTCTCACCAGAGACGACGTGGATGCCAACTCGAAGGACATTTAAGGCTGGACACCTCTGGTCAGGGCGGCCTTGCAGGGGCATAAGGCTATAGTCAAGCTGCTTATCGCCAGAAACGACGTAGATGCCAACTCGAAGAACAATGAAGGCAGGACACCTCTAGCCCTGGCGGCCTGGCGGGGGCATGAGGCTGTGGTCAAGCTGCTTATCGCCAGAAATGACGTGGATGCCAACTCGAAGGACAATGAAGGCTGGACACCTCTAGCCCTGGCGGCCCGGGAGGGGCATGAGGCTGTGGTCAAGCTGCTTCTCACCAGAGATGACGTGGATGCCAACTCGAAGGACATTGAAGGCTCGACACCTCTGGCCAGGGCGGCCTGGCAGGGGCATAAGGCTATAGTCAAGCTGCTTATCGCCAGAAACGACGTAGATGCCAACTCGAAGAACAATGAAGGCTGGACACCTCTAGCCCTGGCGGCCTGGCGGGGGCATGAGGCTGTGGTCAAGCTGCTTCTCACCAGAGACGTGGATGCCAACTCGAAGGACAATAAAGGCTGGACACCTCTAGCCCTGGCGGCCCGGCTGGGGCATGAGGCCGTGGTCAAGCTGCTTCTCACCAGAGACGACGTAGATGCCAACTCGAAGAACAATGAAGGCTGGACACCTCTAGCCCTGGCGGCCCGGCTGGGGCATGAGGCCGTGGTCAAGCTGCTCCTCGCTAGAGACGACGTGGATGCTAACTCAAAGAATGATTATGGGCATACGCCTCTATCCATAGCGGCTACGAATGGGCACAAGGCGGTGGTCAAGCTACTCAGGGAACTACCGCCTTCCCCACCCACCACCTTGGAATCCTGTACACTTTATATAAAGTGATGGATCTGTACATACCACTATGCATCGAGAACGACACCCGCTATGACGTATGAACGGCTTGAAGACATCCCTACGGTTCTATCTATTTCCACGGTTAGCTGGCGCTAAACGGCCACTTGATGATTGGGTGGCGATTTTTCCTTGGAGGTGGAGATTAGTTTTCGTGTTCATAGATTAATTAAGCTTTCTTTGTGGAATGATTTAGAATGTTCATCTACTACGGTCTATTTCTACTTGCATAGTATTCTAGATTTTCATGGAGCCTTCCATTTGTTCCGTGTAGCTAGCTATTTTGGGGGAAACTGAGGCGGGCTTGTCCGTAATTCTAACCCAGCTTGCTGTTTCCTTTTTATCTCTAGCAAACTCTGAGAAGCGGTCGTGGAACATATAAGAGCGTTGATGTTAATTGATCGATATCCTGTTGTGCTTATTACTTGGCAGCAACGACATGTCCAACTTAGGTAGTCCTTTCTGTTCTATCATGTTACCACTTCGTCAACTATTGTCTCTTAAGGACGCATCTTGAGAGTGACGAGAGGGTGGGCACACTGTTTGCGTACTATACTTACTAATAAGCTGAAAACACAAACAGTTTCTGTCTAAACTTCAAATAACGGGATGCTCCGCCCGCAGTGCCAGAGACTTTCAGATGTTCACACCGCCTCAGTAGAGTCAAGCACTACCCCCCCAACTCTCATGCGTTTTATCAGTGTCAGAAGCAAGTATCCGGTAAGGCAAAAGTGTCAGAGGGACACAGATTTAAATAACTAGTTACATGCGAAGAGGACCTAGTATCACTCGCAGTTGGCTACCATTCCTAACTTCACACAGCATAAATTTACACTCAGCAACCTGATCAGCTTCTACTCTAGTGCTTGCCACTGTCCCAACACCCTTCCTTATTTGTCAGGGTACCCCGCCCTCCACTTTAAATCTGTTAGGACTACCCTGTCCTATCAAAAAAAAAGTGGTCAGCGACGGACCCCGTCCCAACCACGTGCCTGGTACAGTACTTGGTAATATTTCCATTGTCAACCGAGCGGTTAGTGGCCTTCTCCTTCTACAGGGTTAAGGGATTCAATGCCATGGCGGAACCATTCACCCTTCATGGGGAACAACGCAGTTTACTCTCGCCAGGTAACACGCCCTGCATTGCTAAGGTATCGAGTGTCACCGCTGAAGGATTGAAAGATGGTTTAGCTAGAGATGATTGCAGGAGAAATAGTGTAGAGTAGAAGTGAGCTGTGTGGGTTGGGTTACCGGAATAATCACTGGAGTACAGCAATCATAGGTGCTTATCACAATAACGATACAAACAACCAAAACCGGTTTATTGGCGGGTGTCACATGCCTAGAGTCAATCTCAAGCCCTGACACAAGGACATGGAAGTGCTAGAGTAAGTGTTATGCTTAAAGGTTCTAGTTTCACCCTCAGCACTATGCAATAATGAAGGACATGGTTGCAAAGTTGTATCTATGCCGTCCAAAGGTTCGCCACTTCAAGCTAAGACAGAGGAGATCAAGCACCGTAACCTCACAGAACTATCGAACCCGGGACGCCCGCAGTGAATCAAAGCAAATTGCGTTGCCTGCAACAAAACGCCTAATAGATATCACCCTCATCTATTGCATACCACTATACCAAGCCCTATGCCCTTTGTACAGCAAGTAGCACTCTGCTTCACCTCCTTCCACCCAACATTGCGCTTCTATTCAGGATCATCAAACTCTGTCGGAACTGGTTCGCGTTTACGGTTCGGAACTGCCATTCCCGCATCAGCCATTATACCAACACATTCACGGGTGACGTACTGGGCCAAGTCATCGGCACTGGCGGTGAGTCCTCGAAGCCGAGTTTGTGGCGGATCGGAATGACAAGCGGCAACGCAAGGCCGAAGGCGCCGATGGCGACAGAATAGAAGCGTGCCGGGTATTCATGTGAAGCGTAGCGCATGTAGCGGAAGGGCTGGGCCCAGAAGTTGGGGATCGACATTGTTACGTGTGTACGAAGACGAGCAGTTGGCGGAGCGGACGAGATGAGATCAGAGACGTGAGGTTCGGGAGTAGGGGCCGGGTAAACACGATTTTCAGCATCACGATGCCGCAGCTGTTTCATGAAATGCAATTCAATATTTAAGTATGCAGATAGATAATTATTTTTCCCTAGCCCTCTATTGGAGGGCTGCCTTGATAGGTGATCATAGCTTTATCCACGCAAATAGTATGTATATGAAGGATATAAGGTCCTCCAGAAAAGCGTTTCCATCCGCATGTAATAGCAACAACTCCAAAGCAAATATCAAGAGATATCCGAACTTAAGATGCGTACTCTGTCACTAAGCAAACCTTTTCTTTTGCTTTTCTTCTCTTCTCTTTTATATGTCTACATCGCCAACTCGAGGGTCAGGGTTCATCAAGTCCTATTGTCGTGCGGCTTAAAATTATACTTAGTTTCTTTGCCCCACTACACACCTCACATCATGCCACGCCGAAAAAACCTCACGAAAGATCTCCTTCAATCCATCGACGGGTGGTCAATAATCCCAGGACGCAACCGGACTCCTACCAGTCTCCCCCTCGAAGACCAAATATCCCAGCTCTCCATCACCAATGACTACTCGCACCTCGTCCGCAACCTCTCCAGCGCATCAGATGACCTCGCCAAGGAGGCTGTTCTTTCCCCGCTACGTGACGCAGTTAGCGCTCTCAAATCCGATGTGAAACGTGTGCTAGTCCTTGGCCTAGGGAGCTTCGAGGGTGTATCAGGAACCAGCACCATGTTGCAGCTTGCGATGGTGTTGGAAGTCGTCAATGCTCTGGGTGGAGAGGCGGAGATGCAGGTTGTATTCCGTGACCCGGCGTTTACCGGTACCGACATTGCGTTTCTACGGGGGCGGTGGAAGGTTGAAGACGTGGGAGCACAAGATGGGGAAAAAGAGAATGGAAAAACAGTATTAATAGCGCCGCACCTCAACTTCGACGTTTTAAAGTCACATCTGGAATCTACGCAGCCGCCTGTATTGATGGTGTCAAATGATCTACAGCGTTTTATGGATTTGTTAGTACACTGGGAGGTAAGGAAGGAAGGATATGCTGATGAGGAGCCAGATGCATCGGCGATACTAAGGAGTGGAATGTGTTTTTGCAATTCTTCAAAGAAGGCGGAGAGTACAACTACACGCCGATTGAGGTGCAAAATAGAGGTGAAGAGGGTGTGGGGCGGGCGTTTAATGACCTCGCAGTATTTTGGAGAAAAGACGTAGTCCGGGGATAGGGCAGAGAATGAGACCGCTAGAGGGCCGTGAAAGGGTAAAGCAGAGAAGAGATACCGTTGCCGTTCTCCGGGGTAACGGCGGTAATGTCGGTTTGCACCGTAGTGCGTGCGGTGAGGTGAGGTGGATCTCGTAAAGCAGCCCTGCTCCAAAGCGACGAGCGAGCGTCAAGGTCTGGGTACCAGATTATAATGAGACGGGTCTCCGAACGCACGCTAAGTGCTGGTTGCATTAAACAAACATTTCTATTGGAAGGGAAATGACGGAGGCAGTCATTCCTTAAGAATGCCTACACAAGGCGAGTGGAGATGCATCGTTCGGCCCGATGCCTTAATCCCAGTAACGAATCTGTTCCGCGGTTTGCTTGTTGCTCACTTCGGTGTTTGTTTTGCTCCACCCCGCCATCACTACCACTACCACCCACCTCATTACCATCCCACTCATCTACATCATTCTCATGCCACCTCTCGCTCGCACGCCATCCCGCAAATCAACCTCGCTCCTCTGCCGAGCAAACACGGTATCCTCTTCTGCTCCAACGAAATCCGAAATGCTCGGTCCCAACGAGAAGAAACAGCAAGCCGTGGCTGCAGCCCGCAGTGCTTTCAGTGGCGAAGCAGACCGTCGTATCCGAGGGTCACAATCATCGGCAGAAATGCGGCCTCGTCTTTCGGAAATGAATCTCAATAGGTTGCATTTGAATCGTCGGTCTAGCGTTAAGTGTCAACCTGCTTGCCAACTGGCAGTTGCAGCAAGTACTGCAGATAGCTATCAACATTCTGACGACTATGGGTATTCGAGAGCTCCTTCGACTGTTAATGACGACCCCCGCTATTATGGATTTGACAACGATAGTACAGACCCTGGAGATTATGCGTCTACCGTTGTGCGGAGAAGGAAGAGCATGCAATGGCATCGGGACCATATGACACCTGCCCGTGGGCGGCGAGACGTCAGAACTGCAGACCTGGATACTTCTTTCGGGTCTCGGGACTATTCACCACCTCAACTTAGCTCTTCTACCCCTTCTTCTTATAGGCGTGTCCGCAAAGCGAAGTCGGCATTTGTGGTAAGCCCGATCTTTCCACCTTTGAACCAAGATATTTCGTCTGTCATCTACTCAGCGGAGCGTTCCCCGCAAAAGAATGCCGCCGAATTTCCCCCCCAGAATGATAACAGCCGGAAATCTATGTCATTTCTCCGCGGAGGAACGGAGTTTATGGGAGAAGGCAGATCGAGGGAACGAAGATCATACTACATGGAGTCTTCTCAGCGGAAAGGATGTCCCCCAATTGTTCCCGAAGTCACCGGAAAGTACAAAGGCAAAAACGCAAAGGGCGAATGGGGAGCCATGAGATTTTCCGTCAAGAAGAAGGCCAGGAAGATTTCTGAGTCAGTTTTTGGTTCCATGAGGAAGGCTCTGGGGATTTCCTGCAACGACAATAAAGATTCACTCCGTTCGATACCCGAACAGCATGTTCCGTCCCAGCGAATGCACTTCAGGGACTACGTTACTCCCGAAGAAGTTTATGGAAAACAAATTTTCGCTGCACCAGGAAAGTTTGGAGAAGTCAAAGGAAAACCCAAGATTCGTTCAAACTATGTGATTTCAAAGCCACCTTCTTTACACTTGGTTTCTTCATTCGAAATGATTCGATCGGACGTTGGAAGTATCAGGGATGTAACACCACCCATGCCACTCCAGGATAGGAAGGTTTCTGCCACAAGCATGGGAAGTATCTCGACGGCGACCTGGAACTCAACCATTGCTAGTAGAATGACTCCACGAACTTTGCGCGACAATTCTGTGGATAAGGGGAGGGTGAGTCCTGTTCTTGACGGAGATGAAGCAGAGTACTTCCGCCCACCGCCAAAGCGGGAGAGATATAATATTGATGCCAGGAGAGTTTACTCCGCGTTGGTTAGGAGGTTTCATCAGGAAGCGGAGAAAAAATCCACTGTACCCTTGCAGGAGCCAGGTTACTATATGACCCCCGGAATTGGGCTGTTACCCGAAGAAGAGGGTATCTTTGAACGACATTCGCCTTCACAACCGGGAGGATCGGGAGTCAAGAGAAAAGGCTCAAACATAACCATCAAGCTGGAACCGCAACCAGAAATTTACGAGCGTGAGCCCGAAAGTTCACCTCCCCCTATTCCGAAGATACCCAAGATATGGTTGGAAAATAAGATCGCAAAGACCTCTAATGAAGTCAGTACGGTGCATTCTCAACAAGCCGAATCAGAAATTGCCTCAGACGGATCAGATGGTGCAAGAAAAAGTCACATGAATCAAGAACGTGCATCGACGGAAGCTGAAACCCCGATTGCTATTTCCAAGAAGAGCTCGTTTGCGGATAAGATTGACCTTTCTAACAGTGCCCAGGCGACAGGAGATGAGGAAAACCTATCAGTTAACACATTTGCAACTTCAACAGATGCCGCACTCTCAGCATGTCATCTTCAGATGCTAGAGAAACGTCATCCCACTCCTCGATCCTCTGCCAGCAATGATAATCTACTCCGAGGTCCGGCCAAAAGGTTCTCCTATCTGGAGACTGGAGAGGGCATTCGACGTGCTCGTTCCGTTCTGAATTGTCACAATTCTAACGCTCAGGCACTAGCAGAGAGGACAATGACTGCTATGGAATATGAGAGACCGTTATCTAGGAATATTTTAGCTCGGACTGGGTTGAGAAGCATTGACACTAATACACAAGCTGCCCCTGTTGTCAATTCAGATGAGACCCCATTTGTCATTGCAAAGAGGGCAAGCAGGACCAGCTTGAGCGGGAGAGTCAGCAGGATAAGCATGAGGGAGTGTGATGTCGGACTAGCGGTGGCACGTCAGTTTGGACCTGTTATTGGACAGTCGGTGGATGATAGAAGGTTTCTTCCTTATGGTTATGGAAGAAGGACAGAAGGCGAGAGTGTTGATGGAGATTATGACAGTGCATTCTTGTAGTTGCTTTTGCTTTTGGCCGCGGCCGTTTTGGGGATTATGACTTTTTGGCCATTGTGTTATTTGTTGTATCACTACAAGGTACATGGACCTTTTGTTATTGGGAGAGAGTGTTTGGAATGGGGCTTTTTTCTTTGCTATGGATTGTTTGACATCAACCGGAAATGGTTTTTTATGGATGTGTTAATTGTAACTGTAGCCTCTTGTTATACCTAATATTTTCTCTCTTGGAATTGTAAGCGGTTTCTGGCTTGATTGATGGTTTCTTCCGACGAAATACTCCGTGTCAACGTGGTTTTCTGGCACTCGGAGTTGAGGTGGATCATGGGCTCCAAGGAATGAACTAGACAACAGAATCGAAGGATGATCTTCATGGGCCAGAGATATTTCGGCAACACACCATGGCTGCCACGTAGGAACCTCTCCCAATATCATAGAGAGCGCATAATGGACGTAATAGAAGTGCGATACCAGTTTACAGGTGTCAAGGGAATAGTTCAGACGAACTGACGTTATTCTGCCGGAGGAGATCTGTGTATGCTGAAGACCTGTTTATGCTGAAAGAAGGACGCTTACGAGTACAACAAACACAGTACACCCTCTTATGAACGAATCACCTCCTGCATGGAGTCGCCGCGTATTTCTTCACAATACACCGCCCTAGTCATGTCATTGAAGCATACATAGCACATTCCTGGTACAGCTTCTTGCACATGCGCAATATATGCAATGACACGATAAGCTTTTGGATACAACACAAAGTACATCGTCATCTAATCCACCTTACCGAGACGCCTCGTGTGCCTTACGAAGTCGCCGACACTATTCAAATACTAGTAACAAGGCTGCCTAGGTGTGCATACCAGTATATAGGTGTGAGAATCAATACCCCTCGGAACTCTGGAATGCACTATTCATGGAATTATATATTCTGCATGTATATAACAAGTACGCCTACAAATAGCTCAATGAATCACAATGTGTCACTCGCGATTGATTAGTGATGGGCAATTGTGCGCACACGCTGTTGCAGACAGACTTAGAACGTCAGCAAAGTCAGACATATCTCAACGGGAGACTCCGCGTTCAATCCCAATTTGGACGCTCAAAATTAAGCACAATTCTTCGATTGCATCTCTTGAATACCTCGGTCACGTTTCATTGCCTCTGCGCCTTTGTAGTCCCTCTTGCAACCATACTACTTGGATATCACAATGCTCACTCAAATCCATGTTTGCTATTAGCCTTTGATCTATAAAGTTTGATTGTGGGATGGTCATAACCATCCGAGAGCTGAGAACCTATCAATACGGACCCAAACGATTTTAATACATCTCATTTCCAGCCGCGAGATTGCGAGCAGCTGGAGTCTGGACACGAGAAATACATCTACAATCCATCATTATTATCGATTTACGATGAGTGCTTACGACAGTTGGATACACAATGCGGGGATTGGGTAATCTTTCTTCCAGGCTAAAAGGCAAAAGTGCAGGGAAGTCCGCATCGCGCTGATTCCCGGGTCCTCACAGGCGTCCCTGGAGGCAGACCATGGCGGGACATCAAATTCTCGTGCACAACTGGAATAAGAGCTCTATTCCACAACAATTTCATCAGGTGCCTAGGATTCTAGTGGTAGTCAGGCGTCAGGGTTCGCTTGAGCTCAACGTGAGCGGGACTAGATCTTGCATGCCTGAGTCCATAGATCTCGTCTAACTTTTATAATATTCAATGAATTTGATAGCGGGGGATACATAGTTATAGCTTCATAAAAACTTTTACGCCATAAGGTAACGACCTCAAGAAATATTATCTTACCATTCAAAACGCTTGAGTTAAAATAGCTTCTTTCTAGCTTCTAGAAGCGGGCAAGGTTAGTGCCCCACCAATCTACAAGGGCATCAGTTTCGCTAGCTTATTCTGTTTATCAAGGAAGTCGGTGAACATTCCACATCAATTCATCATGTCGTACAAAACAACCAGATATATGCATATCCGGTTAATCATTCAACTGCTGGATAACTGTGTGGCTACCAGTGGTGCATGCTGATCCGGAGTCGCCGGCTGACTGGAGATCACTATGAGGTAACTTTTCGCCGGCAGCTCCGTCTACTTTTGCGGGGAAATTCGATGAAGCTTGACCCTGCACCATTACACAGCGTGGCTTGCGACAAAGCTTGCTGCAATCGTTTCTTTAGCAGTTGGTCAACGAACTGCTAGGGTTGTTATCCCGATAGGATGTAGAAGTTCGGTCGAGTGGCCAGATAATAGAAGCCCAGCCAGCCAAATACTGGCGAACTTATCTCCTCGGTCGTCTTTATTTGCTCTCATTCCCAGACTTTGAAGAGAAAATTTGCGAGCGACAAGAACTATCATAAGTCTTGAATCGATGTTCCAGGCGAGGTCTTGTGCTTGTGATTTATCTGGTTCCGCCTAGCTGTAAGTTCGGTGCCGTTTGTTTCCAGGGTATTTCCGTATCCTGCATCTCAGAACTTGCGCTACGTAAGCTGCTAGGTCTAGGTATATGCAAATGGCCCTGACTTGAAAGTGCCCGCAACTTATATGAATACGTACATCGGGATGTTCTCTCTAGGTGTAAAATTCATAGTTATTTTCATGCCTAGGTCGTAGTTGCTTAGAGTCAGTACTATTCAGTAATGCGCAACCATATCTACGCTTCCTAATGATGTCCTAACGAAAACGAACCCATTTTAAGGTGCTTGGTCCCCTCCGTTCCACTATTTGGGCCCTTTTTGTCGCGAATTTATCGGACGTGTGAGTTTGCACGACAATCCGCAATCCGTGCCGCTGGCTAGCAGCGCATTTGCAAGATCGTGTGAATACTCTACGATCATAGACGACGCTGTAACGCGTACAATGCGAGTCGCACTTGTATATACCTCTACCACCTACCTCAAGGGCAAAAGGAACAAAAAGGAGCCGTGAGTACCAGCAGGGAGAAACTACAGTAAAAAGATGAGGGTAATGTGATGATGAATTCAGATGGTGAGGTCTATGCGCTAGCTACCCGTATCCTCCACGAAATCTTCCTTTCGGAGTTGTGTCTGGGGTCTTTTGAAGAATATCCAGATCAACGAAGTTCAGAAGAATGGCTCGTAGGCCGAAACGTGACGCGAAGGTCGAAAAGTAAACAAGACACAGGTCGAAACAGGTCATGTGTGAGACGAAGTGGCACGTAGGCCGAAAACACGACAACAATGAAACCATAGAATGCCATTCCGTAGTAAGAGCTCAGTCCAGTAGCATTGGACCACCGTCATCATCTCTTTCTCCTCCGGCTTCGTAGATGTTGTGAACCCCGAACTTATCACCATAACCTTCATTTGCCTGTTCACCCTTACCGATGTGCATTGCCTTGTCGACATCGCTGGCACGTGCGTGGTCATGTCCAACCTCACTGAAGACGTTTGCTGACTGCTGCGCGGATTTTCCATTATCAGATTCACGTACCTGCTCACCCCCGCCACCTTCACCGATGGTGCTCTCTTGCTGGTGCGCGACCTGGCCATCAGCATCACAGCTTCTAATTCCGGGGCTTGGCATGTTATCTTCGGCTTGAAGCTCTGATATCGTGTCGGGACCGGCATAATCGGCATACCGTTTCTTACGGTCGTGGACGATGAATGGGATGTTTGACCGACATATAACATTATCAATGGTAACAGTAGGAATAACCTGGTTCATCACCAGTTGGCACGCCGTATTCAGGCCTTTTTCTTCTTCAATACAGCGGAAAGTCCGGCCGTCCGAGCCGCTTATTGACAACCCGAAGCAGACCTTCCGCCTTTGATGGAGGGAAGGATGCCACTGCGGGCTGGTAGAAGATTCCGAGATTCATGATTATGCCCAAAATCGGCTGCTCGAGATTCTTGAAGAGGGGGCTTGCTGGGTCGAGCTCAAGCGGAACCTGATTCTCCCTATCCTTCATTTGAATGAAGACGGCAGATATAAGCGAGGGGTCGAATTTATGGTTAATTGCACCAAAGTACATCGGGATTAAAAGGTCCCAATCTTCTTGATTTCGCTCGAGTTGTAGAGCGGCAGATTCCCGAAGTAGGTCGTGCAAATAACCCGGCAACGTGTCAGCAGACAAAGCGCTAGGTGTTGCCGATATGTGGTTGAAATTGATGTGGGCGGTTTTGAAAGCATTTCCAAGACACTCCGGCGATGAAAACGTCTTTCGAGCCCTAGCCTTTGGGAGGGGTCTCTGGAAACTAAGTACGCTGTTCATGTCGTCTTCTGGCAAGAGCCATCTCAGGAAGTCAAGGAGACCGATTGGCTGTGACCAGCCGCATAGCAACTTGAACTGTACAAAGGTTGACATTGTATCGTACCCACCGTTCTGGTAGAGCAACCACAATGGTCGCCCGTACATGGCAAGGTGGCTCGGAGATGCCAATTGTAGCAGAGACTTGTTCAGCTCTTCGCGCGCAGTTTGTGGGTTGGCAAACGGTGTCTTATTTCAATATCGGTGAGAAAACCCAATATTGGCTCCAATTTTCTAGACATACCCTGTACGAGTCACACAGTCGGTTCGTTACGGACAGGAGGCATAATCATGTTCATGGCATCGTTTGTGGAAAGAAGGACGGTCTAGACGGGCAATATTTGAAAGCTCTCAATGTGGCGCTTGAGATATTCTAAGACCTTCTTTGGGATGTTCGATGCTTCATTGAACGCGATAATTAGGAGCGCGTTGTCGGAGAAGCTTCTTACAAACTTCGCAAGATCATCCAGAGGAGACGCAATTAGTTTCCGGTAGGTGTGGTTCTTTTCGAGGCTTCCTCTCAGTGTAGATTTTTATGAAAACATGTCAGTAGTCTATGCTATCCGCAAAGCAGGAAGAAAGAAATTACATACCTCTGTTGGTAACAGATTTCTATAGCCTTGGTGACTAATTTCTCATTGAACTGTTTTCTGTATGGGGAACGAGAGTCTAGATGATTGTTAGGATTATCAGAGGGCTTGTTCCTTGGACCCGTCTTCTGCTGAAACTGAAATGCTAATTCATTTGCTGTGTAGCTCTTACCCGGGAGAATCATAGCTTTGATAGCATCGAGACCTGAATGAAGTTGGTAAAGCATCTGTCAGATTTTACCAGAGCGAAAGCTTATCAATAGTTCCCAGAGCTCGAAAGAAAGCCGCCACAGCTAACGACGCATTTTTAATTCTGTTAAAATAATCGCGAATCTCAAAATCACCAGGTGGATAGCCACTGTCGCCATCATTCCGAAATACGAAAGTAAACAGCAGCTCCTTCTTTCTCAACTCGTCCACTGCTCGAGATTTCCCCATTCCCGATGATTAGAATATCGGCAAAATCTTTCCGTAATACTTGTCGAGGTATTTAGTAGCCCATTCTTTCTCATATGTGGCGATCAGTTGCCCCAAAGTTTCGCTTGATCCTTTGACATAGGTTGCATTCCATTCTTCGTGAAGACGTTTGACCGCCAATTTTACCTCCTGGCTTGCTTGCGGTATCAATAGCCGGACTGCTCTATACTAATCCCCATTAACTAAGGCATCTACATGCGCATAGATGGTTCCGGCGATACATATTCGGTACATCGTTGTTTTCTCGAAGGCCTTCATGCGTGTATCCTCGGGGAATTGGTTGGGCAACTGAGTCAGTGTTGTCTGAAGCCTCTCAACCACTGCCGCCATCATGGCGTCTGATATGACCTTACCGCGCTGCACGTGCACGAGGGTGTTTGTGAAGGAATGGTTGTTCAACGCAGCAATCCATTCCTGGGTGGTGATTGACTGGCTTCTTCTACAACTGCGACTGCGAGAGCGCGATGGGCGAGGAGCAGCGGGGAAGTTAGCTGCTTCATGTTGTTTCTGGGGCTTGTCTGGCTGAGGAGATATTGGTCGGTTTGCCATGATAGCGATAACCCCCAAAACCCCGTCAAAACCCCGTGGTGGAAATACTCTGCAGCGTCTATTGGCGGAAACCTTGATTAAAACCTGAAACGCGACTGCAGCGCAAGATGTGGGACGCAAATTCCAATTTAAATCTTGGCGAGGGTGGGGAAAGCAATTATTCACCAGCAAAGTCTATCTTCAAGTAGGAGTTACCAAGAAGCGATTAGGGCTGAGGGTTACTCCACCTTGCCAACGTCTAGAGCGACCTCTTACCATCACCCACAACATTACTTACATATCTCCTATCTACCATTCTTACCGTTATCTTTACTTCTATTCTTACCTGTTCCTTATTAAGCGAGGCTCTTACTTTGGCTCGTTGAGTAAGCTTAATTCCTCGTCGGTGACGATCTATCTATAGAGCACACAGTTTTGGACTGACAAGTCGGAGGCTACCGTCCCACCAAAAATAGACTCTGAGTTTTCAAGTTCTTGAAACCTTTGTTCTTGCTGTGCTGCTGTAATAATACAGAGCGGTACTATCTGCAAAGCAGTGTTGAATTCTGTGATTCCAATTGTGCATTTGGAATGGAGTTTGAAATGGGTTTAAGTGTAAGCTTGGACTACTCCGGTTGCCATGTAAGTTTTAACTGAAGCTACCCTTCTCGTAATATACTAACCATGTACAGGGCTGCTCAAGATTATGAACGAAGCCCTGGAGTCAGTTATACCCTTGCTTATCCATAAGTACTGGTTACGTACAGAGAGAATAGTAGAGGCCTACCGAACTGGTGCAAAGTTTGGAGATGAAGAGTACCAGAAAATGGTCTACACCAATCACCGGAGAGTACAGGTTGCAGAGGTTGAAGGGGACTTAGAACTGGCCCAGGACCGGTAAGTAAAGTGTAATCTAATTAAACTCAAACTCAAACTTTACTTTGACAGCTAGCATTGACCAGTTGGTGGTTGATCCGCTGTCCCATCCAGAATCTCCGACTTGCAGGTCTAAGGCCGCGTGCTCCATACCAAGTTACCATTCTCTCCCATTTCCCTCTATATATCAACTTCCAAAGCTCCTCAATGCAAGGCTGTAGAGTACAAATTATCGTCTGGAATAGTGTTGGTGTTGCAAATTACGCGCCAAGGTGAAAAAGATGAGGGTCGGAAAACAGTGCCAAAGGACCGGAAAATCAAGCCAAAATCCCCTCTTCCGGCCTTTGTTGGGACACACATACTTCATCCGGTGAAAAAAGGGTTGGAAAGAACTCAAAACAAAAGCCACACAATCGGAACAGAGCCTCAGAGGATAGCTACAAAGTCATAACCATCTTCACCTTCGCGTGGCCCATGCAGTCTTGTACATACGTGCACTGCGAAGTTGGCATCAAAATCCATAGGTGTCAACATCAAAGAAACAACCGCAAACCCTGTTGAACAAAAAGAACGCAAACGCAAGTAGGTGAATCGGCAGTTCGATAACGAATGAGACTTAGCAGCATTTCCGTCCAGTCTGTGAGCTGTCCAACCTGTCTATGCTACACATACTTCGCGCCATATTGGGCAACATTGCAATCCGACCGTCGGCTGGTTTCCCACACACTTTCGCACAAGCGCGTACCATTGAATTGACAGCAGGTACAGCCGTTTCATGATTTAAGCGCTAGCTGAGCGTAAGCAATCACATGCTCGTAGACGGAGAATTTATACATTCTATTTTACTTACGAGAGCAGGATTCTATGTATGGCTATCTATTCGGAGGTTTCGTTTAGCAAAGGAAGCCGGAACGAGTGTTGATGATGCTTGTAACCGTCTAGAGTCACTTGCGGCTTTTTGTGCTCAGATTACCCTGTTCTCTCGGCTTGCTTTCGGGCTTTCAAATCTGTACAAGACGTTTAATGTCGGTACCAATCTTTATAACCTTTAAAAGATGAGTAAGAGTAGCCTCGATTAGAAGCTCACCCAACGAGTTACTGCGAAACGTGTGTTAATTGATCGCGTAAATACCAGATTTCTGAACAAAGTAAGAGAGCTAAAGAAGAGAGCTTCTCACTACGTATCGATCACTCTGGGTGTGGTAGGGATGACCTCTTGCCCCATCCGTGACCGTAAAACGGCTCGAGTATATTACTTTTTGCGGTGTGCATCGGATAAATTACCTAGATCACTATAGTCATCTTTTGTTTGGTGGCTTGGTAGGCTTGGTAGGATTGCAAGCGTAGTAGGACTAAATCAACGACAAGTGAACGGGAAGGCGGTTTCGCAAGGCATCGTTGTGAGAGGATGGTGAGGTTGGTTGGTGTTAGAACTACGCACAAAAGGAGGCGCACTTCGAGGCTGAGGCGGAGGCTGTGGTTGAAAGCCATTTGGATGGGTGCAATAGTTTCATGTTTCTGTGCAACCAGATTACTACAGTAAACCGTGAACAGCTATACGAGGCAATTCAGTAGAGCAAATAATTCCTCGTCTCAAGATATCAATCCATACAACACACCATGATTTCATACTGGTTGAGCACGGCAGGGGATGGTTGTGGTAGGACAGATCGGGTGGATGGTCCTGCATGCAGGCATGTTTTTAGATTGCACCAAGATAAATCGAACTTCGCCGGGGGCAGTAAGGCAGGCTGCAGCGGGGTACAGCAACAAGTTATATATGGCTGAGAACCTATTGTCTTCCCACAGGAAACCAACAGCACCGTATTTAACAGACCTCCCACCCCTTTTCATCCGCTTTCCAGAGAAGTACCTGTCAAAGTTGCGTGCAACATCGAGTGGTACAGTTCTGGCTCGCCCTTGTTGAGAAAACGACAACGAACGACAACCCACAACGATGAGTCGCAGAAGCACCTTATACGATGGGGTGACTCTGACCGGACCCGATACTGAGAAGGGCGTTATTAAGCCTGCTGAGGAGACGGAACTTCGACTTGCAGATGTCCATCATGATCTCACGAGAGGGCTGAAGGCGCGACACATCACCATGATTGCCATTGGTGGTGCGATCGGTACTGGGCTAATTATTGGAACGTGAGTACCTTCCACTGCTCACTCGCTGTCTTCATTCCCGCAGCGCATTAGACGGACTGACAATCACACAGTGGTTCTGCGCTGGCAAAAGCTGGACCTGCGCCGGTGTTGATTTCTTACTCAATTGTCGGTTTCTTGGTCTATCTCGTTATGTGCGCGTTGGGAGAGATGGCTACTTGGCTTCCATTGGGCTCGGGCTTCACAGGTTACGCCACCCGGTTTTGTGATCCCTCACTTGGATTTGCCCTGGGATGGACTTATTGGTTCAAGTAAGTTACTCATCTCCGGAATGCAACCGCTTGTGGCTGACGTGCGGGGAATTAGATATATCATTGTCACACCAAACCAGCTTACAGCTGCATCACTCGTGCTACAGTACTGGGTCGACAGGAAGAAGGTCAACCCTGGAGTATGGATTACCATATTCTTGGTCACGATCCTGCTTATCAATTACTTTGGTATCCGACTTTTTGGAGAAATCGAGTTTTGGCTTTCCAGCTTCAAAGTCGTCACTATTGTGGCCCTAATCCTCCTCTCTCTAATTCTTGCTCTCGGTGGAGGTCCAGACCATGATCGTAAGGGCTTCCGTTACTGGAGTGATCCAGGAGCGTTCAAGCCATATATCGCGGATGGAGATAAAGGGTAATTTCACATCTCCGGTATTAACCTTCTCACCTCGCTAATATTCAATGTAGTCGCTTCCTTGCAGTTTGGTCCGTAATGGTCACTGCCACCTTTGCATACCTGGGCACCGAACTTGTCGGTGTCACCGTAGGAGAGGCCCAGAACCCGCGGCGCACTATCCCTCGTGCCATCCGGCTCACTTTCTACCGCATCTTGATTTTCTATGTACTCTCCGTTTTCCTCCTCGGCATGATCGTCCCCTACAACTCGGAAGATCTTTCCTTCGCTACTAAATCGAACGCCGGTGCCTCCGCTTCTCCTTTTGTCGTAGCCATCAAACTTTCGGGTATCAAAGGACTCCCCTCAGTCCTCAATGCGTGTATCCTAGTCTTTGTCTTCTCCGCGTCTAACTCCGATCTCTACATCGCATCGCGGACCCTTTATGGCCTCGCCTTGGAAGGGAAGGCCCCCAAGGTCTTTGCCGAAACCGATCGTAGGGGCGTCCCCATCTACGCACTGGGTGCCTCCGCCTTGTTCGCACTCCTCGCATACATGAATGTGGCCGAAGACTCTAAAACTGTGTTCAAGTACTTCGTCAACCTGACCACCATCTTTGGAATCTTGACCTTGATCTCGATCCTTGTTACCCATATCTCGTTTGTCCGCGCGCGTCGAGCACAGGGCGTCACGAACGACCAGATGGTGTACACATCACCGTTCGGTTTAGGTGGCTCTATCGGTGCGCTCATTGGCTGCTGTTTGATCGCCATCTTCAAGAACTTCGACGTCTTCACACCAAGTTATAGTACCTACGGAAAGTGGGATAAGAAGAATTTCGTGACGGGTTATATCGGCATCCCGCTGTATCTGATGTTGATCTTTGGATACAAGTTCTGGTACCGGGTCCCCGGAATCAAGCCGCACGAAGCAGATCTGTTCTATGGAAAGGACGCGATTGATAAGGAAGAAGAAGAGTTTTTGAAGCAGGAGGCGCTAGAGGGTCCCGGCACGGGAATGAACAAGTTTTACAGGAAGTACATCTCATGGTTATTTTAGAAGGTTTCCTAGGAGTTTCTCATTTTGTTTAGGAGGGAAATGGTTTTATGTAGTTGCCCGGTTTCTGCATCTTTAGTACGAATTTCATGATGCATACTTGATATGTCTATTGGACTGGGTTACGTGCTGTTAGAGTGATGACTGTCCGTCACAAGCTATCACTCATGATACGAGAACATTTGAAGGCCAACACAAAGTGCCAAGGTGTTTTGTCCGTTTTATCGTGCCCGGCCTATTGGAATGCATTGTCTTCCTATTTTCCATCTCCCCAGATAGATGTGTATCTAGATTTCAACCGTCAAAAAATGATTTGCTTGTTGCATGCCCAATGCAGCCCCTAGAGAGGAGGTTCTGATTTCGATATTGGTTGAGCTATAGGGCCGCCCTGCGAGTGCTCACCGCAGTCTTTCGTGGCAATAGACTTCTCATAGGCTTCCTTGATGGGCACCCTCGAGCCACCGAGCCATTACGAGGAGTTGCTACGCAAGATTTCCCTTACCACTAGCGAAAAAAATGGCGGGGCATTTCGAGGGCGCTATATATTTGATGAAACCAAGTTTTTGAACACTAAGTAGGATCATCAAATGAGCAAGAGCAGTTTGCTAGCCTAGAAAGCTGGGCATGGTGCAGAGCGTTCGAGACTAGCTAGTGTGTCTACCAGTGGTCGATTTTGGCCCTAGCGACCGTCCAGCTGGAATATGCACAGTAGCTAAAGTCATCGACATTGTAAGAAGCAACCTATTAGCTTAAGTAATGCTAGAAACACCATGCCGCACCGACCGTCACTCGGTTGCAAGAGTTCGGTGAAAGTAAGATAAAAATAGTCAGAGCACTCAAGCTCTCATTATCAAGGCCACATATTGCTTCATGTGCCACAAAGAGGTGAGATGGCGGTGAGATAACAAGGGTTCATCGTTAAGAATGACCACTGTAAACTACGGTGGGATCGCGTGATTGCATTTCATCCGGATTAGGGAGCAGCAACTTTAGAATGTTGTCTCGTTCCTAGATCCTGGGCTTGCGGGGTAGCTGGTCCCAAATCTAGAGAAAAGAATGATTGGTGAAAGAAGAAGCAGACCCCGGCTCAACTGTAACAGGCTTCACCTCCAAATACGATACCTTTCGTAAAGCTATGTTGCCCGCAGGGCTAGTCCAAGGCGTATAACAGGAATGTCCTGGAGATAGGCATTTTGTTGGTTTTAATCATACTGTGTTCACTTTATCTAGAGTATGACAGTACCTAAACTCCCCTCCGTCCGGATAACCCGGCTAGGTGGGGGAGATCCCCATCCTCTACGCGGATTTCCCGGAGATAGGCCTGTGAGACTGATGAATCGTGTCAATCCCATTATCCCAGATGGTGGTGTAGGCATCGTAGCTCGCTGCTTCGCAGTTTGTTGGTGACGGGTGGGCACCTACACCCACTTGACCGAACCTAGAGATAGCGGCATTCATACCACAAGTACGAACTAACGATCGGGGCAAGATCCTTCTGTTGGCGAATCGGATGAAAAGAACCTACCTAGTAATACTGATGACTGGTTTGATGTACCGCGAAATTTACCGCTGCGGTTGAGTTTCGCACTTTGAGTTTCACCTTTTGCCTTTTGGGTTTCAGACGAACTAAACAATCCGTAGGATCCAATTGTCGTTTCAGACGCTATCAACTTATCGTTACAATATGTCTCGCGCCAGCTGGTGAATAGTCTCGCTTGGTCTCGCTTAAACTAGTCGCTCGCCCGATCGGCTAGAGAGGCGCAAGGCACGTGAGGGGCTGATGCGAGACAATGGATCTTGCACGCCCCATTCCTAGCAGTTCGCGAATTAATTTGAATCAGTTCCCAGAAAAGTGGTCCAAATCCATCGAAAAACACTCATATTATTGAGAATAAAAAAGATAAATGTATGTAGCTCAACTAAATACATGAAAAACCTATGACCAACTGTACGTACATTACCCATCAAAAGCGATGCTTCTCGCCAGTCCTAAGCTCAACTCTGGTAACTAAAGTTTGATTTTTCTGTCAGTTCCCTCATGCAACATGCCCCTCCGGAATACCTTTCTTCTTGTTCTTCTTTCCCTTCATCGCTTTTTGGGCACCAGGGTTCTCTGGGTTCCTATGGTTGGTAGAATCTCTCGGGAATGATCCGGGCGGGTCTTTGTGGCTCATTTTATCTGAGTCCAAACCACTGTTTGTGCGAGAGACAAGGCCAAAAATGCTACTCCTCCTAGATATAGACGGTTTATCGAATTCGAGGGTGTTGCTGCGAGAACCAAGTCCACTCATCCTCCTGAGAGTATATTTTATATCAGATAAGTCAACCGACGGTCGAGAATTGACTGCGTGCCGTCCACCTATGGGTACATCGCTTGTCGGGGCGACGTTGTGTGAGGATGGATTTAGAGAGAAATTCTTTACAGTTCCCAGCGCCCTCGAAAGGAAAGACGAAGATCCCAATTGTCTTGTAGTGAGTTGTGGCTTGCTAGCCCTGGGAGGATTGGAGTATCAGCTTAGGCTCGTCGAGGTCAGATATGAAGGGTATACTAACTTCGTTCTTTCGTTCTCGCAGGGCTTTTCTACTGATAATTCACCAGCTTCACTCTCGGTATCCGCAGGTTCGCCATCCGGCTGGTCACTGTCATAGATGTCCCTATTTTCGTCGCTAGAACTCTCAGGGTATGAGCTCTCACTAGAACTCCCAGCGGATAAATTAGAATCACAGCTCTCCGGTTCGCCACTAGAACTTTGCCAGGGTATTGCAGCTGCGCCAATCCTCTGTCCATGGAAAAGTGGCGTCGCATTATTAGTGCTGCAAAAGTAATCTCCTCCTTCAAAGAGTGATGCGTCTGATACTGTGGACGCAATCGTTACTGCATGTCTGGGGTTCGTTAGTGGTGGTGATGGCGGTAGATTTACCGGGACAGGTGATCGTGAGGGACTCCACGACCGGGAGTCTCCTTTGCCAGCATGTCTTGTTGTGGTTGCCCGTCTAGGGTCTGTTAGTGGTGGTGATGGCGGAAAATCTCCCATAGTAGGTGTTCGTGAGGGTCTTGACGACGGTTGTGGCCGGACTCTGGTAGGAGTTACAGGTGTGGATGGACGTTCTGCTTGGTTTATTTGTCGTTCTTTTCCCCCGAGGTTTGTATTGCATATTTCGGACTGTATTGACAGTCAGATTCTATCGTGCACTAGTCCTTCTTTTCAGCTTACCTTGCAATGCTTGTTGCACAAGCAATCGGCAATCCAAGGTTTAAATGTCCTGAGGACCCACGCTCTCGCATATTCCACGATATGCAAAAGTTTCAGAGCGTCCCAGCAATTGGTCACGTCGCCTTTCCATATCCGCAGGACATGATACTATTACAAATATAAAAATATTAGCCACAAATTCCTCAAGTTGGCTTTGAATAACGTGCCTTCTGGGGCTGGGTTATGCTCTCATAGCACAAAAACACTTCCCACTTTGCACCGATGCTGGTAAAGCTGATAATTGGTAGGCGATTCTCTGGTGTTGATAGCTCTTCCAACAAGGCAGCACACACTGCCGAGGCCCTGGCAATTTGTACATAGACAAAAAGAGCGGCTTTCGTAGTACTATTCTCAACCTTCTTGGCCTCATAAACCCCCCAAGGAAAGCACAAGTTGTAATTAACCCGGATTGGAGATGTCGTGCCTAGTTTTTTCATATACTCGCGTTCAAAGTGTTTGAGCGTATGGTGAGCATGAAACAGTTTAATCTCTTGCTTGTGTAAAGTAGGAAGTCCAAAAAGTAGGTCTGGCTTTGGTAACGTTGTTCCTATCTTGGGAGACCAACGCTTGCCTAGAAAAAGCCCAGAGAACAATGTGCGGCACTTCTTCTGAAATTGGACGCCATTAACCCTTCACCAGGCTATGTTAATCGGTGACATAAAGATGTTATGATTAGCAAATGATCTTTGTTACTTACATCTCCAACTGGTCGAAAATTCCCAAATAATCCTGGCTACTGTGAAGTCTGTCAGTACTGCAGAATATTATCAGCCAAACCTACTTACTTATCGATACTGTAATCTAGTCCTTTAAATATGAATTTTTCGGCTACAGACTTTACCCATCGTGACTCTCCAGCTTTGTTTTCTTTGAGTGACAGGGCGGTGCTTGCAATATCCAGGGCTACACGAGCTCGTTTTATCTTTGACTTGAAGTTGCGTTTAGAATCGATGGCTAGTTCGTTCATGGGCTTTGGGTCCTTGTGCAACTGTTCACTGAATAGGTGCTCCTAGATATCGACAGTCGTTTGTAAGTCGTTGCGTTTATATGTCAAGATAGTATCTTACCATCTCAATAGGCACCAGGCTGGAGAAGCATAAAAGCTGCTGTTTCAAATCGATAACATTCTGCGGACAAACTGGCGGTGAATGTGGATCGATATCCCATATGATAGATATGTTCTCTCCCAATGTTGCTTGAACAAGTTCCCATCCTTGTTCTTGGGTTTTTATTCTTGCCATTTCCACTTATTCACTGTTTGCTCCGTCTCCTGGCTTGCTGTATTGTTGTCGGTGGTATCGATATTGTTGGATCTGCTCGGTGCCGCTATGTGGGACTGTGTCCAAAACAACTCCCTCCCCCAGTTACTTATCAATATATGAAGCAGCCACCCTCTCCAGTGAAATTAGGGAGGAATGTAAGTTATTTGAGCCGGCGTAACCGCATTCGCCCACCTGCGCCTCGCGACTGATATCATGCGGTATTTTAGATACGTATTGTGGCGGCTAAGAAATAAGGGGGGAGACGCTGTTATGTTGTACAGAAACCCCTTATCGTCATGAAACATGTTTTCGGGTATGTTAAAGACGGCGTTTTGCAATCACCCATCCATCATCTTAGCCTCCTGCAGTAGCCTGCCGAGCTTCCTAAATATGCGAAGCGGCGGATGGGGTATACATACTTGCATACTACCCGCACGCGCGTTGAGTATAGAAGTGAGAAGGCCCATCGAAGTCGCCGTACTTCGGCAGTCTCGCCGGGGCGCATGTCCAGTAATAATACGTAAGATGCTGCAGGGTAGAGCTCCCACTTCTGCGCCGCACATCCACTTTACCAAATTCTGGGATTATTTCGAAAGGGGGCGCCAGGGAAGGGACAGTGTTGAAACTCCCAGAATAATATGGACCATAGTGGGCCCGTTGTGATCATTGCCATTTAGATGCCATTCCGAGAATGGTAAGACCACCGGCGGCAGTACGATATCACACTCTGAGCCTACCGCGGGCGCATAAGAAATCACTCGGAATATCCCCCTTCAACCCAGCACACTCACAACAGATACTAACCCATGTACCCCATATCCTCCTGGCAAACGAATAAGAGGGTCTCTGTAATTTACGCCAGTAGGAGCTGGTACCGAAAAAGTACGTGTTTTAAGACATGTTGGAAATAGTAATGTACTTAACGAATCTGTGATCGTATCAGCTTTTATGGGTAATTGTCGGCCACTCTCCATGTTGCGATGCTAAATTTCTGCTGTAGCTGTATGTATATGCAAGGTCTATATTTCGGGGTAGAGTCTAGTCTCTGGGATATAGATGAAAAAAGGTTATCGTCGGTTTAGTGTATCGTTTCTGGGGTTCAAGCTGGCTCACATGTGGGACGCAGTCTAGCATGTCGTTCTCAAGGTTTGAGTTGCGAGTTGGAGCTGGAGTTGAGAGGATTTCTCTTAAAGGCAAACAGCCCATACTTGTCCAGGATTTCAACAAACTCGCTATGTACCAGAAGTCCTTACTATGAGTTGATAGCGGTTATCACCTGAATTCCAGGATTCTGAGACTGGCTTTCCCCAATACAAAACTCTGCAATCGGGGAATCCCTGCTCACCTTAGTCCACTCCAAATATCTAAGTTCTGCAACTCGTCCTTTTAATCCACCCGATGTTACTCGTGATAAATGATAGATACACTAACTTCTGAGTGGCTGAAACTTGGTTGCTTTAGGGATAAATTTAGAGTTCAAAATTTGCTGTTCAGTCACCTATATAGTTATGTAACCGCACAGCCCCTGTGACTATCATATTTCCAGATACGTCGAGGCTGGGACATTCCCGATTTAATCGCCGGTATTTTAGCGGTCGTTCTTTGGTTGGAGACCGTCACCAACTTAACTTTCGAGTGTTCTCCAAGAACTGGATATCTCCCTGGTGGACAATACATGCTGAGTACTTAAACAGTGCGCTGACTGTTTTTGTTAAGAATCGCAATCGCAGACTTTTGTAGAAGGAACCCGATTTTCATATGGCAGTACGAAATAGTTCAACCAGTAAGATGTGGCGGAATGTATACCAAGAGTGGTAATAAACGAACGGTTGCAATCTGCCTTCGTATAGTATACCTTTCCGGGTAAGTTTATCACTTGCATCTTTCTAGTGCTAAATGCTGCCATCGCAACAAATTTCTACATAGATACTTAATTAACCTCATGCTTCTCTCATGTGCCGGCACCAAGGTATGTAATTACGGACCGTCCCGGCTCTAACTTCTTGCGGTTCGTTTCATGTTTTACTTTTGCGGGCACCAGTTCTCATTGCTTTCTGAAGCGCGGGTGAATCTGGACGTCAACAATTATTACGATAAGAGCTTTGAAGCCGAATTTAATGGATTTAGGAATGCTGATCGCTCACCAGCTACATCCACCAATTGTTTTGGCTTCAGACTGGAGTCAAAAAGGTGGATAATGACTTTGGCACTTTGAATCTTCATCTTGAGCTCAAATTTTGTCACAGCAAAAGATAAACCCGTTAGCCAGACTTCCCGGCTCCTTGAAGTTAATCCTATCCAATTTGCAAAAATTCAAAGGTGGGAGTGATTGAAAATTAGAGCTGTTCTGAGGTGCGTTTGCAGATGATCTTCAACCGTTACCCAGTTCAGTACACAATGTCACTGGCACACCTGTAAGGGCCCTTATCTACCTAAGTAGCCTGGAATTCGACTTCGAAGTTCTTTCAGCGCAAGTCTCTAATCCCTCTAGATCTGTAATATGCATTAGGAAAAAGTAATAATTCAGCTAGTGTTATCCGGTGCTATGATATACTTAACTACATTGGCTTTCTTTCTTCGTGGTTAGCACATTACGATATCGATGTTCATGTACTCCAACATATGACGATATGTCGCGTTGTGGTTGACAATGTTAATTGCAAGAGTAGCCTAGGCCACCCCTGCCAATGCTGACTGCAACGATAGAAACAGGAAGCGTCGTGGGGATTACTTCAAGAGGTGGCAGGGAGAATCCACCAGGGTTTTATGTAGATTTCTTTTCTTGTGTCTAATAATGGTAAGGGTTGTCACCAGGACAACCAGCAGGGAAGTCATTGCGGCACAGTCGGGTACCAACACTCTGAGACTAGGCACAGTCCCCGGGAAAAATATTTCCACCCCCTTAACTGGAATCCGTGGGTAAGAGCATGGTTTTGGGTACATAAGAAACGACTATCGGATAAACCCCCCTTACTTTGCCGTCAAATCGCAAAACCACCAAACTACTAACCGCGAAATCGCCATACTGCCAAATCAAACACCCGACCAAACTTTTAAAATGCCTAAAACCAAAGGCCGTAAGGAAACATGGGATGAGTTCCAAGAAAGAGAATTGCTGCCGTATAACATCCGTATCATATGGGATAACGACAAAGACCTGGAACTTGTCAAGAGCAGAGCTGCTTTGAAGCGAGAGCTTTTGGATTCCACTGGACTGGACTTGCCTGAAAAGGTATGATATATCTGTATATTCGTTTGGAAAGTATCTGTTGCTGATGTTTACCTCTTGCAATAATCCAGGAGGAGGAATTCTATGGTGAGATTCCAAAGCATGAAAGAGATTCAGCAGTGAGCGAGGAGACCGATGTCCTATCGAATGAAGAACGAGCGCAGGCCGCTCTAGATACTAAAGACAAAGCACAAAAATTGAAAGACAAAGCACAACAATTGAAAGACAAAGCACAACAATTGAAAGACAAAGCACAACAATTGAAAGACAAGGCATTACAAGCTATATGGATCTCAGAGATCTTTGAGGGCATTTTATTTAACTTTAACTCGTAAGTCCACAATTGTGTTTTAAGTTGTCAATATGGGACTAATGTTGGATAATATAGTCATGATGAAAAACCCGACCCATATTCTCAACTGAGAATGTAATTTGCACAACTTTTCATTCCTCTTTGCCAGGTAGCCTCGGGTTGCTATAGACTGTGGCCACCTGGGACTATCTGCCCCCACTTAATAGCGGCTGACGAAGATGAAAGGGCTCGGGGTAAACATTATATGTCCAAATGCGAGGCTCCTTGGCAGTTTCCAAAGAATCTACAACCAAAAGGCGTCCTCGGACTTCCCATCTACGAGGAAGATCAAATCCTCAACAAGGACGATCTGGCGTATTTCGAATCCAAACGCCTTCAGATGTTTGATAAAGCATTTTGGACAAGCCCTATACTATCCAAGCACAATCTTTGCTTTCCCTGGGGCGTTTACGATGCCCAAAAGGCCGTGGATGAGGATTCAGATGAATACATGGAATCGCATTCGCGGTGCTCGCGAGGGACAGCAGTATGTATTAACCTATTGGAGATGATGTCGGAGAAGGTCCAGCCAGGTAATCTGCAGGACATTCCACCCGTCCTCTCATTCACAAGTATTGGGGAAAAGTGGTCTGTTTTCATGGCGTATAAACATGAGGGTGGCATAGTAAGTTATTGTGTGACTTTCATACATACTTTAGTGCGTGTGGCTAACAATAACACCAGCGTTTATCGCGGATATGGAACGGCGATATCACCAATCACAGGCATGCCCTACAACTAGTGCACATAGTTGAATGTGCAAAGAGGTGGGCGCTCGGGAGTTTCAGAACTTGGGTTGCCGAGAACCTTAGGCTGGCTGAGAAATTGCAGGAGGCAGGTTCTCTTCAGAGCTCCTGCGGAAGTGCATCAGCGACTTCTACACCCTCTAAGCAGGCAGTGGACAACAGCTCTTCGACACCGCACTCGAATGTCTCACAGGACATGATGTTGTCACCACCACCATCACCATCACCTTTCAAACATTCCGAATTATCACAACTCATGCCATCACCGTCATCTTCCACATCAGATTTGACACGTCCCACTTCCTCGCAAGACATGGTGCCATCACCATCACCTCCCACATCCTCGGAGATCACACTGTTACTACCTACATCCTCACAGCCCGCGGTGCTAGAATCACTATCACCGCCTTGCACACCATCACGATCACAGGCCATGCCGCTGAAATCATCACCATCACATTCCACATCATCATATGTAACCCAAGACAGTGGGTACGAATCTGCGTTTCACGATGAGAACGGAATCGAACTTACGGCAAGCCAAGAAAAGGAGAAGGATGAGGGGAAGAAGTTGATGGTAGTACACAACGAGGCGGTAGAGAAGGATGAAGGGGAGAAGTTGGCTGTGGTACAGGAGGAGGTGGTGATGGAGAGGTCTTTCTTTGGGATTTGCCTTGGTAATTTTAGTTGTGGGGTGAACTGCGTGAGTTACAGTAGTGGCTCGAAAAAAAAGGTACGACTTACGGAATTCATGGTAGGCAGACAACATAAGAGAGGAGAGGACGGACGACGTTTAACACGATAGGGGTGCGTTACGATTTTATATCATGGTCAATGTAGCTTGTATTTAATTTGGAGTAGTATCTCACTCAATAGTAGGCAGGTCCGTAGGCAGATATGTACGTCATTATCGATCAATACATCAATACCCATACACGTATCCAAAAACCCCAATACCAATTCGTAACGTGCAATAAAAGCAAACCCCAACCCGCTCGCATCAATTCCAAAAACCCAACCAAAAACCCAAAGGAAAAAAAGAAAAAAGCACTCAAACACTCTTCACCTTCCCCCCACCACGACTCTCTTCTTTGTTTCACTACCCGTAACCTTCCCTACAACCACATCGTCATTGTCGCCATTAGGAGTCCACAATGTTCCATGCCCACTCTTCATCCTTCTCACCACCATCTCAACTTCATCGTCGCCCTCGCGCACATCTGAAGAGTCGGAAGAGGAGATTGTGGAAGTCCTTGAGAGCCCCGGGATCGCCTCAGTAGGGGGAGCGCCAGCAGGCGTCCATAACGTTGAGGGTTCCACTGGGAGCGCAGTTACTACTCTCCGTCCGATCTTGAGCGAGAACTGTTGCTGCTGCTCGGTGTGTTTAGGTTCGCTATTGTCATCCGGGATGGCGATCAAAGTGCGGGGTGACCTTGATTTCCGTAGAACCGGTGGTGATTGTTGGTTACCCCAGAGACTGCCGGTTGCCATGGTACCAGAGTGGTTATTCCTTGCCTTTTTGAGGACGACACCGCGCACGGGAGGTTGGCTGGTCGTTCGTGCGGCCGTGTGTTTGCTCCAGGTATAGGATGGTTCCGGCTCGGCGACAACAGCGGGGGTAGACGGAGTCCATAGAGGCGCCGGTGGAGGCGAAGGAGTTCGGGCGGTCAGTAGTCTCCCTCCCACCTTCACGGAAAGCTCATTGCGGTGCTCCTCATCGTCGTTCAGTACTGCGATCAATGTCCGACTGGACTTTGATTTCCGTAGAACTGGTGATTCAGCAGGTTGTTGGTGATCCCAGAGATCTTTGGAAATAACAACTTTGCTTTTCTTGATGACGATTTGGCGATCTGGACCCCATAGTGGTCCAGTCGCCTTCGGGAGTGGAACGTCGGTGGCCACTTTCTTGGGCGCTGAGACGGCGATGCCAGAAGGTGTGGCGGTGGTAGTACGCTCTGCAGTCTCCTTGTTCCATAATGGTGACATTGGTGTTGAGGGGAGGGTAGGAGTGGATGGTATCGTAGCTGACCACAGTCTACCGGCAACCTTTACTTCAACCTTTCCAGTCTCTGGTGCCTCAGCCTTTTCTACTGCAATCAATGTGACCCTCGATTTCGATTTTCGCAGAGTAGGTGCTTGCTGGACAGGCGGCTGTAGGCTCCAGAGATTCGAACTGCCGACCACGACCTTGCCCTTCTTAACCACAACATCCCGACTATCCCATAGAGGACCCGTCGCTTTCGGCAGGTTAACGCTTATCTTTCTCGGTGCAGTAACCACTCGTTCAGGCATAGCAGTCGTAGTTCGCTTCGCAGCGTCCTTTGTCCACAGTGGTGCCTCTAGAGTAGTGGCGGGAGGGGGAGGGGGAGACGGCGCTCGAGCGGTCCATAGTCTTCCTGCAACCTTGATCTCAACCTCCTTGACGGTTTCATACTTCTCCACAGGGATAACCGTTATGCTGGACTTGGATCTCTGGAGGGGTGGCGGCTGTAACGCCTCGGCATGGTTCATGAGATTTGTAGAAACGACCACTTTGCCCTTCTTCACGACGACATCCCGGCCAGTCCATAGGGACCCTGTCGCCCTCGGAAGCTCAGAGCTGACTTTCTTCGGCGTTGGTGCGGTTAACCGAACGGGGATGGCATCGGTCGTGCGGGGAGCTTCTTTAGCAGGGATCCACACGGGTATTTCCTCCTTTGGGGCGGGAAGTTCCGGCAATTCTGCGACCAACAATCTCCCAACAACCTTAATCTCAATTTTCTCCACTTCTTCAGCCTCCTCATCCTTTCTCTCCATAATTAGCGTTCGACTCGACTTTGTGCGCTTCAAGACCGGCGGTTGCAGAGACGACTCGGTGCGGCAATTCGTAGAAACGACGATTTTACCCTTCTTGATCACAACATACCGGTTATCCCACAGCGGTCCAGTAACCTTAGGGAGGTCGAGGCTCATCTTTCTGGGCACTACAATACTGCGCTCAGGCATGGCGGTAGTTGTTCGCAAGGCCGTCTCCTTGGTCCACAATGGTGCGTCGGCGGCGACAACACGGGAAGGAGGTGACTGACTTGTTGTAGCAGTCCATAACCTACCTGCGACTTTCACCTCGATTTTCTCAACCTCTTCCTCGTCAACTTCCTTCTTTTCCATCGCGAGTACAGTCAAGCTAGATTTCGATTTTCGTAAAGCTGGACGTTGGGCGGGCTTCTCCTGATGATTCCAAAGACCTCCAGAGACGACGACTCTTCCCTTCTTTACAACGATATCCTGCTGCAACTGTGGCATATTCCAAAGTGAACCTGTTGCTTTGGGAAGGTCGACACTCATCTTCTGGACCGCCTTGACACCGCGTTCGGGTGCGGCGGTAGTTGTGCGTGAAGCGGTGGCAGGGGTCCACAGCGGTGTTTCCTTTGGAAGGGGTGTAATGACCTTGGGTATTGGCGCGGTCCACAATCGTCCACCGACCTTGACTTCAACTACCTTCTCTTTCTCGGCATCCGTCTTCGGTACGGCGACCAATGTGCGGCGTGACTTTGAGTGTCTCAACACAGGCGCGTGAACAGGCTCAGCGAGGTTCCAAAGACTATTAGACACAACAACCTTTCCCTTCTTAACGGCGACATTCCTGTGGTCCCATAAACTCCCCGTGGCTTTCGGTAGGTCAATGCTCATCTTTCTCGGCGCGGGGACGACTCTCTCAGGCTTAGCGGCGGTGGTGCGTTGTGCGGTTTCCTTGGTCCACAGAGGGAACGTGGGAACGGCGGGTAGATCGGGCTTGGGTGCTGGTGCGTTCCACAATCTCCCTGCGACTTTCACTTCAATCTTCTCAACCTCGGGTACTGCCTCAACAGGCCGCACAGTCAGACTCGACTTTGATTTTCGTAATGTTGGACGCCAGGCCTGCTCAGGCTCAGGAAGGCCTAACAGACTCCCGGAAACGATAACTTTTCCTTTCTTGACCGAAACACTCCGATTTTCCCATAAATTCCCCGTGGCTTTTGGCAAGTCAATGGCCATGGTGCTCAGCGTAGAAATGAATCTCTCGGGCGTGGAAGTCGCTGAAGTCGTCATGTGTTGCCTAGTTTCTCTGGTCGACAATGGCGATGTGGGTACAGTAGAGGGCTCGAGTCTCGGTGAGGCACTGGCGGTCCACAACTGTTCATCAACCTTCGGCACCACATCCGCGTTATCCCCGTCCACGTGTCTAGTTTGTGCATTCCACAGACCACCCCCAACCTTGATCACCGGCTTGATGTCCGGAGTCACTGCCTTCCTAATACGTTCCGGGATCGCATCTGTAGTTCTTTTGGCCTCCTTCTGACTCCATAATAATTTCTGACCGTGATTGCGTTCCTCGGCGTGGCCGGCGAAAGACGTCGCATCCCTCCATAGCCCCTTCAACGACACCGACAATGGCTGCCATAGTTGCGGTTTCTTGGGCTGCGAACCATCGCCACTCAGGGTCCAGAGCGATCCGTCGGCTCTGAGAGGCTCCGCGGAGATAGGCGCAGGCTTCGGCCGAGATGACGGGGCGGCAGGTGTGCTTGCGGTAACGACGAATGCCTTGTTGGAGGAGGTAAGAGTCCACAGTGCTGCCTGCTGCTGGTCCATGGAGTTGTTTGTTGATGATGGCTCGGTGGTGGTTGTGGTTGTAGCGGTGTCGGTGTCGGTGTCGGTGTTGGCGACGGTGGATGGCCACAAGTAACGACGACTGTGCTTGCTCTCGTCGGTGACCACTGGTGGGGGCAGAGCGATTGGCGCGCTGTAATCGGGGGAGCGGGTGTGAGGCTGTGGCAGGGATGGCTTCGTCGCAATGGCTTGGGGGACAACAGCGGGAGAGGCGTGCGGGGAAGAACTTCGCGCGGGGGGAACTGGGGGGACAGCAAGCGCGGCGGACGAGAAGACTCTTCCTCCGACTTGTACCACAAACCGCTGCTGCTGCTGCCCCCGCACATTCTGCTGCTGCTGCTGCTGATGAGTGTTCGCGATGACAATTCGTTTTGACCGCCGCACAACTGCCGAATTTGCAATTGGGTGCACGTGCACGGTCTGTTGGGGCTCGACGCCAACAACCGCAAGGATCCCTGCACGTGTAGGGATTGCGGCGTGGGACCACAATCCCTTGCCCTTAGTCTGCATGGAGAATCCGTGTAAACGCCCATCCGTTGCAGTCCAGAGCGAGGTCGATTTAAACGCTGGCATCGAATCATCCCTCACTCTTGCCCTGTTTCCTCTAGTCGGCGTATCAAACACAGCAACCTTCACGTCTTCAGCAGCCGGCCACAACTTCGTCGTCCTCTTTCTCAGCGAACGTCTCTTCGGGTCGCTCCACAGATACTCTTTCGGCCTCGACACCATCACCGGCAACTTCGGCAAGGCCTTTGCCTGGTACTTCTTTGTGATGCCGTCCAAGATCTTTGCGACTGGCTTCTCGTGATTCATTGTGGCTGCTGGGGGGACACCGACTTGCACGTGTCTCTTAACGGTGACTGTGGTCGTTGCTGGCTTTCCGCCCCAGAGCTTCTTCAACTTTCCGAGTTTTCCCAGCAAGCCCGTTGCTTCCACTGTTGGGCACCACGGTTAGAAAGGGTATGTCCACGGGAACTACGGGGGAAGGAAGGGAACGAACCTGTAACGACTTCTTCGACAAATGCTACTCTCCGTTTTGCGGAGCTACCTCGGCGGTGGTTTGAGATGATGCTTTTGGGTCTGAAGTTTGGATCTCGCCACAGCCCCGTCTGCTCTCGCACAACTGGAGCTCTCGGTTTTTGCCACGTCCTCCTGGTCTCCAACTGCATAGGCGCAACGTCGAACCGTTTTTGGGGGCGGACGGCAATGGCGGCAGGTGGTAGAGCGCAGGACCGGCAGGAAGTAGTATATAACTGTGCGTTATCCCAGAGACACGTTCCGGCGTTGATCTCTGGCAACACGACCGGTGGTGCTCTCCAAAGTCCAGCCTTGGGCTGGGAGCAAACATCCAGGGGCATAATTTCATCGTACATATCGGTCTCCCCTTCGCTCTTGGGACTCGCTAGCACGGGAGAGAGAACAATGGTGGGGTTAACATACACAGTTGATGGTAGGGGCTCGATAATTTCCATCTCAAACTCATCATCGTTTTCGCTCCCAAGTTCTGATTCCGACTCCGACTCCACTAACCGAAGCATCTCGACGCTCTTCGACAACTGCGGTACTTGTTGGAGGTATTCAATCTGTGCGTCTGCCAACTGCTTCTGCCACCCTCCGACCGAGCCTGTAGCAGTAGTATCCGTGGTAGCGCTTGTCAACGCGATCGACAACCTTCTCTCCAGGCCAATCTGCAGCTTCGCCACAGAAGTTCTTCGCTGCGAAAGCTGTTTCGAGTCGAGCGAGTCAAATGGACTCAAAGGATCTTCCAAACACAACGTCTGACGCATCCCCATCCACTGTGTCTCTTGCTGTGAAACCTCGAATTCCAATTGTTGAATAAGCGAATCACGGCTTGGATCACTGGGTACAGCCGCAAGAGCTTGCTGCTTTGATGTCAACATTGTCAAACGGGTTTGGATCCTGACTGCGGACGACAGCGGCGGTTCCATTATGCTGGATATTCTCTTTTGGTGTACCTGGGAGATGGGGCGCCCCTTCGGCGGCACTGTACCTAGGGGAGCTGGCAGCTGTTTGCGTCTTCCATAGAATGTCGGGATTTTATCGCCCAACTTGAAGCGGTGGGGAACGAGGCGCTGGTGGCGAAGGTGCATTTCCTCCAGCTCCATTGCGTCTTCAAGGTCTGAGATTATCACGGATTCGGAGAACCCGGCCGACGATGGCGATTGTGATTCGGAGGCATCTGTATATACTGGCGAGATGGGGAAATTATTGTCGTGTTCGAGATCCACAGAGAAGGCTGTGGGTGAGGGAAATGATCGCCTTCGCCTAGCCCTTGGCGAGGAGTGTGAGGAAGCCGCAGTTGTGAGGGAGGGCGCAGATTCTTCTTCTCCTTCGTTCTCTTCCACGGGTGGAGAATTGAGGAATGACATGCCTTTGTGGAAGTCGACCACGATTTCTTCCGGATTCTCAGCCAGTACGCTACTGATGGAAGGATGATGAGGCGAATTCATCGGTACTAGAGATAATCTTCTTGTCTCCTCTGAAACTGTGGTAGGCTCTGTCGGGATTTCCACGTTATCGATGGCGACAGAATCTCTCGGAGCATCTGGACTATCTATGGGACTGACAGCCATATTCTCAGGTCCGCTTCTCCTATTTGGGATATCCACCAAGACTGGCCCTTCATTCTTTGCCACAGGCGCCACGCTCGCTATCCATGCTTTGGCAGTTTCGTAGGGTGTTGGAGGAGCGGGCGTGGCGGGAGTTATAGCGTTTTCCACAGCGCTTCTCGGCGGACCAAGTGAACTGTGCCTTGGCGGGAGAACCAGGATTGGCGGTGGAACTGACTTTCTTACTTTCTCCAGCGGCGAGGTGGGGAGAGGCTGATCTGGCTGGGGAGGCGGTGCCGTCACTGTCGTAATTGCGGTGCGAGCACCTTTGCCGCGGGGAGGGCTTGGGAACTCTGGTTGACCGAGAGGGAAGAGGGCTCGCGAACTGTCTCGCATTTTCGTTGGTCGCTTGCGGGAAAGGATTGGCGCGAGACGGCCACTCCCACTGCCACTGCAACTGTTGGGAAGTTCGGGTATTTCTCTTTGTGGTGGAGGTCCGGCAGGTGTTGACGGAGAACGTCGAAGAACGCCAATGGAACGAGGCGTATATCTCCCTGTTGATCTTGCAATTTCGTCCTGGCCTGATACTAAGGAATGGACAAGCGCCGGGTTGTCGTATTCAATGCCGTTCATAAACAATACCCTCTGACCTCCGTCCTCCACCATCGACCTCTGCGGCATCGATCTAGGCGCAGGGGTGAGTGTGAATCCTGTTTGCGAATACGTATACCGCGTCATATCATCATCTTCAGTAGAATAAGTGTTTCTATACCCGCGTTGCACCCCGTTCTGTGGAACCTCATCCTGTGGGATCTCGTTCTGTGGAGCTACGATGTCCTGATACTCACCCCGAAGGTTTGCCACAGCACTGACCCTGGGAAGCACCGGATTTCTCGGAAGTGTTGATTGTGAGTACCGAGAATCCACGATGGATGTCGGTAGTCCCGCAAAGCTTGCAATTGTCCTTGGAGTCTCAAAGACTTCGCTACCTCCTCCAAGTTCTTGCCTTCTACTTTCTTCTTCGCGCTCAAAAACTGCGTCGACCCTTGCACGCTCCTGCCCGGCCGCCATTTGCAGTGACACCGTCCGCATGTCCCTACCTCTCCCGGAGCCCTGTGCATGAAGGATCCCGCCGCTTAGCATTGGCCCAGATATGTTGGGGCGACCGCCGGCGTGGGATGGGAGCCGCGTTTCCACCAGTTGGTTTTGCGAGAGAGGGGGACGAGGAGCGCTGGAGGCTTCGGACGCCCATGAGGCCATGGTTCCTGGGTGCATGATCGGAGCGCCGAGAATGCCACGGAAAACACTGGAGTTGGTTCGAGCGGACTCGACATCGGCGGAACGGTACTGCTGCGATGAGTGCTGCGCGATTATGGATGTGGTAGAGCCTAATCTTTGCATTCTTCCGTTGGAATCTACACGTGGGTAATCGCTTGGTCCATGGTTGCCATCTTGAATTTCCGGGCGGTCAAGCAGGAAGAAAGACATAGGGAATGCACGAAGCAATGCTGGATATATGTTAACGTCTCTACCCCACACCCCCAGAGCTCGGTGTAGCCTTACCCAGCAGAATGCTCAGTGTTATCAACGATGGACTGAGCCGCACAAATATACTCCCTGCCCTAAGCTGATATGGCGCAGCAGCAATACTCCACGCCATACCCGTCACCACGACCGCGATCAACCCGATCTCTTCTCTTCCGCGCTTGCCGCCCCGATACACCCCCAACGCGCGCACCACACTCACCGCCATAATCGTCCCATCAAAAAACAGCTGCGTGATCCCCGGCGCCCGTCCATAGCTTACCGTGTCCGCGCTCGGAAAACACACGGGCACGAAAATACTCCTGGTCAATCCAACGACAGTTGCTCCGATTATGCCCCGCATGATGATGAAGAAATATAGCACTGCGTACTCGCTCCTAGTCTCTATAGGTGGCCGAACGGCAAACATGACCAGCGCTAGCAGGAGTGTGCGCGAAAGTTGATCCGCGAGTGCCACCAGGATCGAGAGTATACTGCATGGTAGCCGCAGCAGGATCAGAAGCGTGCTGAACTGAAGAATGCTCCATATAGCGAGCGAGAGGAGAAGCAGTACAAAGGTTACGCGCAGTGGACACTTTGTAGACCGTAGAGATGTATAGGGGAGGAGGGATAGGGTTGATGAGAGTACGAAGCCACTGGTGAGTGTCAGTCTGTTTTTCTGGTGGGAGGCAAGGGGTGATTACAGCCCGAAGGTGATGGAGAGGACGCCAGCGGCTTCCATCTTGTGGAAGGTTCTTGATGGACTATTGAGACCTTCCCGAAGGAAAGGGAATGTTTCGATGGCCCTGCCAGAACGAAGGTGAAGAGTTTGAATGAAAAGGTGGGAAACAAAGAACTAGTCCAAAAGAATGAGATTATACGGCCGTGACGACTTTGACAAATACCGGTTAGCCCCCTCCCCTCCTTCCTATGCGCCCATTTAGATCGAGTGATATCTACCTAACCTCAGCCGGTGGTGTAAGCAAGAAAAAGGCCAGCACAGCTGTAAACGAAAATAATATGTATATTAATAAACAAGAACGAGATGGGACGAAAAGGAAAACCTCCGGATGGTGTGTGAGGGAGAAGAGGAACCCAGAGGGAATGGGGGAAGATGTTGGTTTTACTCGATGAATGCGAGGCGCCTGCCCATGAGAAACTTACGGTTGCATCTTGCGAAACCTGGAGTGGGGGAGAGGCACGTCACAGATCCACTCCCCCGGGAACTGTCAAACTACTTTTTTTCTTTCACACCCTGAATGAGGGTTTCGAGAATGTGGCGTACCCAGGTACCAGTTGGTGGTGCATTTTTCGGACGCGGTACTGCAGTTGCCTGACAGTGCACATGCAACTTGCAACTGGGCGTTTCCACAGACATCTGAAACCACTCGTGAGACATCTGAAACAAAGCTGGCGCCTGCGTCAAACCCAACGAAGCCACATGTATGTAGCACAGCATGATGGTGAACTGCGCCGCACTGTCTTGCTGAAGTCACGTTGAACAACAATTAAAGCAACATCTGCATTCTAGGCATGTTACTATTATGTTGCTCGCTGTGGACTCCAATCGGAGTGTTTCCAAGCCCGCAAGAAACTTCGAAGCGTTCAAGCATCAGCAAGCGAGAACAGGGGTATGACTTTCGCAATTCACGACGCCATCTGCGAATCCCTGGTTCGCATCAGTCAGGAGACTTGGGGTGGTTGCAGAAACGAAGGGAAAAAATTTATAAGCTCATGGGGTCGACGTCGACACTGCGAAGCTCGGCTGCTGACAACTCCCGCACCGCAAATCCTCTTCGGAATACTGACCGCGCAGAATGGGGGATGCAAGGTTGCAGAGAATCAAGAACGGTTAGAATGCTGACTCTTGCTCGAACGAAGACATAAAACGTCTGACACAGTGCCTTTAGAATTGAAGAGCGGTGAAGGCAGGGCATGTCGCGTGCCCAGACGCATGAGAGCCTGTGCTCCAAAGATACGGTCATTGAAGGGTCTGGGATGAGCCCAGCACGCATCCAAATCCTTCTGTGGGAACGACGGTCTCACTGATAACGGTCGCCGGGGTCGTGGACGTATCGGCTTATCGACCCTGCATCTGCGGCCTGCCGACCCGATCCGACATGCCCGAGTGAGATCTCCTGCGGTCTCATTGGTTGCCACCACCACCAGCCTACTTGGTAGCCCTGGCTTCGACGGGCCCTAGTGGACGATCCGGACCGACGGGCATCTTCCAGCGGATGGAAACAAGCTAGCTCCAGTCTTAAGTCGCAGTACGCTCTTATCTCGCGAGTGAGTACATAAGGCGTGACTGGGTGGCCGAATTGCGCCGCAGGGTCTATGAGCACCTTGTTGGCTACCGGGGACACTCTTTATTCACTCATAGTTCTCATCCCCCCCCCAATTCTCTTCTCATCTTCCTCCTCACCTTCACAGCAACAATGGGGAACTCACACTCCAAGCGCTCCCGCATCACCACCTATCCCGCCGAGCGCAAGAGAAGAACCGGGTCCAGAGGCTCAGATCTGACGCTGACCAGCAGCCTCAATGACGGAAATGACGCCACGCCGACCATCAATGTCGCAACCGTCACAAAATGGGAAGACAAGCTTCTTTCGGATCCCAAGGTTGTCTACAATACCCACATACCTGTCTCCACGGGCTAACCGGAACGCAATAGAACCGTCTGGCACTGAACGCACTCACGTCCCATGCCGCCACCGCAATCCTGCAGAACCCGACCGCCTTGCTGCAGGACACGCACCTGTTCAGCGACAAGGTGGAGATGGGCACGCCGGTTACAAATCAGCGCTCGTCGGGGAGATGCTGGTTGTTTGCGGCCACAAACGTGTTCCGCGTCGGCCTGATAAAAAAGTACAAACTCCCGTCGTTCGAGTTCTCGCAGAGCTACCTGTTTTTCTGGGATAAGCTGGAGAAGGCGAATTTCTTTCTAGAGCGTGAGTGGACCTCCCCAAATGAAGGATTGGGGTGTTTTTGCTGATGGGTTTTGTGGGGGAAAAGAGATTGTTGATACTGCGAATGAACCGCTCGACGGACGATTGGTACAGTATCTTCTTCATGCACCGGTGGGAGATGGCGGACAGTGGGATATGGTGGTCAATCTCGTTGAGAAATATGGTCTGGTACCGCAGACAGTATTCCCGGACTCTTTCAACGCCAAAGCATCTGGTGTGTACTACCCAACCCCCTCCCCCTTCATCGCTAACACCACTAGGCCGAATAAACTGGTTGATAACCGCCAAACTGCGCGAAGCAGCCCTGCACCTCCGCCACCTCGCCACAGCAACCGAAAAGCCCGTCACAGACGAGATCGCAAAATACAAGTCAAAAGTGATGCAGACGATCTACGGCGTTCTCACACTCTCCCTTGGCGCTCCCCCAAAGCCAAACGACACCTTCACATGGAACTTCGTCGACAAGGAACAGAAATATCGCTCCATAACCACAACTCCATTAGACTACTTCCACGACAACGTCAACACAGTCTCTACCCTCCTAAACCTCAGCCTCTCCCCTCCCGGCATCGCAGACCGCTTCTCTCTCATCAACGACCCAAGAAACCCCTACATGCGTCTCCTTACCGTCTCACGCCTCGGCAACATCGTCGGCGGGCGGGGGGTGCTCTACGTCAACGTCTCCATGGAGACCATAAAATCCGCAGTCATAAACATGCTCAAAGCGGGACAGCCTGTATTTTTTGGCTGCGACGTGGGGAAATACTCAGAGCCCACCAAGGGGATCCTGGACACCGCCCTCTTCGACTACGAGCTCGGCTTCAACGTTTCATTGTCTTTGACGAAAGCGCAGCGGTTGGAGGCCGGAGAGAGTAGTATGACGCATGCAATGGTATTGAGCGGGGTGAATATTGTTGAGGGGAAGCCGACGAAGTGGAGGGTGGAGAATAGTTGGGGGGATGCGAAGGGGGAGAAGGGGTACCTCGTTATGACCGATGAGTGGATGGATGAGTTTGTGTACCAGGCGGTTGTGGCGCCGGAGTTTGTGGGAGAGGAGGTGAGGAAGGTACTTACGCAGGAACCAATACGGTTGGAAATTTGGGATCCAATGGGGAGTCTTGCGTAGAAGCGGGGACAGGGAGGGGGGAGTGGGTTATACGGTGAGGATCATATATAAGTTTTCTTTGCGTTATTTGTTTGTTGCATGCGGAATATACCAAAGGATGTTATCATTTACCGCGGATACTGGCTCTTCCACGGCATTTGCAGCTGTGACTCTTTGCGCAGCGCCACGAGTGAAAAACTGTATATCACGCCATAGCAGTCCGTTATGGTGTAGTGGCTAGCATCGGCCGCTCTCATTCTAAGAGCATCAAACCGGCCAGACCGGGGTTCGATTCCCCGTGACGGAATATTTCTTTTGTCAATATTCGCACCTTATCCAGGTGATTCCCCAAGACAAACTGGCCGTTGACACAAAGCCAGGCGAACAGACGTGAATCTTTGACATGAAATCAGCATCTGTGCAAAGACAGGCGGACAAGTTGCGTCTCACCTCCGGATTATCCAACTCACTATTCAACCAAGACTTTTTGCCGCGATGAAGCGCAGGTAGGAGATTTCATCGTTGGTTTAAAATGCATAAGCAGCTTTGATCTAAATACAAAAAAATGTTAGCTGATCCTAATGGTAGTATAGATGCATATAAGGTGGTGTATATGTTATGAGAACTAGCAGTAGAATGGAGGTATTATACCACCTAGTACATGGTATTTGCAGGATAGCTGTCAGACCCGAAGCCAGAAGCTAAGGTATAAAAGGGGCCACAATGCCGTCCTCCTTTACATCTCAATCCTCACGACCCTTAGCTCTTTTTCTCTCATCCACCGACACCCTCCACATTCCCAGTATCTCTGCCCCCAGAAAAACTGGAATGAGGTTTAACCCAGCAGCGAGAGCTCAGAATCTCCAGCTCAGAGCCCCAACTCAAGGCCGGTGACCCCCGGCCCCACGGTTACTGTCGGGCTAGGGGCAAATCGTAGACAAGAGTTAATTTGTTTGTCTGCTTTATTTGTTTTGACATCTGCTTGACCAGTTTGTATTGAGAACTTGAGAAGCTACAGAGAGACAATTAGATGATGTGACAAATATTTTGGGAATTTTTACCCGCGCTTCATCGCGGCAAAAAGCCTTGGTTAGATAGTAAGTTAGATAGTCCAGAGGTAAGTCAGACAAGTTGCATCTCTCGAGCAAACTTAGAATGGCTTGCGCGGGGCACCGGGCGTGGTCGTGTTTGCCGGCCTCCAGTGTGTCAACATTTCGTCGTCCTCCTCTGGGTTAATTGGAACACTATTGAATGACACGACACTGCTATCCGACCTGGGTATGAGGCAGGCTTCTCCTTGTCTCGCCTTCTCACAACTATATTCGGTAGCCACCAATTCGACAAAGTTGCGTTTAATTTCCTTTGAACATGTTGGCATGCACCACTCATACCACTTGTCGTGTGAACCGCCGGTATACCGTTTAGTCCGTTTTGCACATTTGTTATGCGCTTCAATCCAAAGGTAACAGGCCTTGCACGAGAACTTTGAGACTCCAATATAATTATATGTAGAGTTCGCCGTGTTTAAATCCAGATGCAGAATGAGTGAGATTTCGCAATGTACAACTGGCCATGGAGCGGCTAGGGGGAAATTTTCGGTAGTAGTCGAAGTAGTGGATTGGTAGTCCGCGATTCTATACATGGCGTCACGAATTTCGCACCATTGCTGCTCTCTGGTTGGCCAGGCAGGCATGCTAGGGACTGGAACCGGAACCACTGTGATAGAGAATTTGCGTTGATAGACAGCATGCAGCCGAGGGGACCAGGCAGACGCGATTAAAATCTCAATGTTGCGATATTTGGACGTTATCTTATCAATGGCTCTTCTGAGGTTCGTTCTCTCTGTCATAGTCAGGAAATGGAAGATAATAGCAGAACCACAGGGAAACTTACTTCTCGTGATGCTACAGGCGCGGTCAGCCCATGTCTCATAGTCCGTAAGCGAAGCCAGCAGTTTTTTTTGCACGAGCATTAGCCACCCGCATGCCTTTAATGAGCCATATTAACGCTGTTTCATCGTTAGGGTTTTGGTCTAATGTCGACAAATTGGCCGAACACAGATCGAGGGCCTTTCACATGTCGCGAAACGTTGCCAGATTGTCTTGCGTTTCATCCACGAAGTCCGCTTTCTGCCCCTTACACCATAATTCGTAGCCCTCTTTGAAGGTGACGAGTTGTTTCCAGTATTTTGTGAACTGTTTTCGAACCTTCGCGATAGAAAATTTGAATATACATTGATACAGAGCGTCATGAAGGGGCTCATCACTGGGGTTTGGGCAGTGCATCGGTGGTGATGTACCACGGTCGCCACGTGACCCAGTATGTCGCTTTGAGTAATGCTCAGAAAGCTCCTTCAGTTGCTGCCACACAGTATTAAGAAATTCGATAGTCTTCTGCGGTACCCCAGCGTTGCCCGAAACAACCAATTCAATCTCTGACTTGGTAAGACGAAGGGCAATAGCGATCACTTCGTGCTTTTCCCCCGACACGGCTATGGCAGCAAGTGCGTCGAGAACAGGAGTCACCGTCGGTTCGCCGGCGGAAATACTGTAAATGGACCATGATCATAGGTGATACTATCCAAATCCCTTGAGCGGATGTCCTTCGCGTCGGCAGATATGAAGTGGTGAGAATGTAAAGCTCTCATCAAAGCAACACAAAGAGTTGCGTCGGGAACTTCGGTTGTAGGCGGATCTGTCGATGGCGTAAGAGATGGTGATGGGGGGTTGAACTTGCGGGGAGGGACCAGATGGCTGAGGTATGGAGTCGGAGGGTTGGATTGGCCTGGGCAAGCCGAGGGGGAGGATTAGAAGCGAACTTGCCAGCTACGACTCCGGCCCAGGACATAGCAGGGAGGTAGATGTTGGTGGTGTGCACTTATTGAACAGAACTGCGAACAGGGTGACAAGTGATAGATAGCGAGCAAGTGGGGTCAAATACCACTCTGAAGTGCAAATGTAGGGGCAAAGTATGAAGTGTCGTGAATGGGCAGGTGTTGAGGCTCTTTACCGGGCCTTGGCGGTGGAATGCTTAGCATTTAGAGGTAAAAACCTTCGATGGACGACATGTGCAGTGCCGATCCGAGTTTCATAGATTAAAAAAATCAATCCATCTGAATCATAGCATGACATTCCCAACGCTCAATTCAACGACACTACATTCTACATTGTTAACTCCGAAATATGCCATTACTGTACAACCGAAAAGATAACAACGCGACCATCAACACTAAAATGGCGGTTAGAATCATCCCCAAATCAAAGGAACTAAATGCAGCTTACCCGCTGGTGCTAAACTTCGTAACGTTCCCAAGGCCTCCTTCATATGGCCTGATAGTACTGTATTGAAATGTTAGACCTGATCAGAATAACAGTGGGCGAACATACGAGATAGTATTCTGGTGAATAGTCTTCAAACTGGTATCATCGGTAGTAGTATTCCTTCCCTTCAAATCCATCTGCCTAAACATGTTCAATGCGCTGCTCTCCTGGCTAGTATCTTTCTGCGCCTTGTCAGGGTCGTCCACGCTATACGCTTGTTTCCAACCGCTCATATCGCCCTCGAACACAATCGGATGACAGTCGTGGCCGGCAGCAACAATTTGATCTTCCCGTGTCCACACCAGGCTTACAAAAGGCAATATCTGCGTAGTAACCGTCACTATGGCATGCGGCGGTTGCTCAGGCGCTGAAGGGTAAACAACGGTGACGGAGGAGTCGTGCGCCGTGTACCCAAGCGCATCTCCGGACGGCGAAAAGGCGACAGAATGAACCCAACCGCCTGAGGAGTTTGTAAACTCGCCGCAAACTGTGTTGAATGGTAGACGTTCTCCCCACACAGTCGGCTCGGGACGTTTATCGACGCCCTTGATGAACGACGAGAAAACACGAGCATGGGCATCGGCAGAACCGGAGGCGAGAAGCACCGAGTTGGGATGCCACGAGAGGGAGAGAACGGTCGATCGGAGCGGTTTCTTCAGATGCTTGGAGACCCACCAGTCGTTCTCCTCCTCAAAATAGCACACAGCGATGACACGAGCTCCAGATCCAACGGCAAACTTGCTCTCATCGGGCGACCAGCGGACGTGGGTTGCTGCACGATTGATACGGAGGAGAACGAGGGTAGGTTTCCAGCCGGTTGGAGAAGGCTCCCAGACCAGAGCATTGCGATCTACAATATCAATTAGCTTCCATAGGGCAGCCAGGGTGAAGGTGCATACCTTGAGAACAGGTAACGATTTTCCCAGAAATTGGGGCTATATCGACGCTAGTGACAGTCTTGTCGTGTCCGGCAAGCTCATCTTGCAAGGTGAAACCGTTTCCGGAGCGAGCATAGAGTTGGACTCGGCTGTCGCGAGCTACAGCTAGCTGTGAGCGATCCGCACTGAATGAGTGATCGGCGATGGGCTGGTGGAACAGCAGATGAACGTCAGGTGCAGGCATGGTTACTAGGAGACGATAGGAGCGGCACTCTACTATCGTTACTGATGAAAGGCAGGTGTGTGTGGGTTAGAGTTGAGGGTTGAGGTCAGAGCACGCGTCACCAAGCAAGCGGGGCAGCTCCGTCGGCTACTGGGACCTGACTAATCCGTTGTGCGACAAAATACCGAATCCCAACACACAATTGTAATACCGTAGCCACAATAGGGCGCTTCGAAAGTAGATTATATAAGAGCCTCTTTATTTCTACTGTTTATTAAATGAAACAATTGGTTGTGATTAAGCTATCGTGGTTCTTTTCGTTTCCCAACAGATTCGACAGGCAGTCGGAGTGTCGCTCAGAGTTGCTGTCGGGGAACTTGCAGCAACTTATGGGGAACGTAATTTTGGTTTCTGATTTATCCCGTGAATGTACAGAAGGTAGTGTTAGTGTGGCAGTATCACATTGAAGAATTTTCATTGTGCCTGTCTAGCTTCTTGTTTCTGAAGTTAGCTTATTTATAAAGAAAGAGAGCAATACGCATTTGGCCAAAATAAATTGCTTGGGCATATATCGTTGAATAGAGCCGTTTAGCAGTTCCGTGGTAATCAGGTGTCGCGGTATTTAGTGTAGCGCAAAGTGAAGGCTAAAATGGTGGAAAAATTCGGTGTTAGCAGACAAACAGCCGTGGTATGCTACTAGTTCAACCTCATCCTAACTATGTACACCTGAGATGCCACCATAGCGCCGCCAGCAACAGAGAAGAGCTATCACCGCTCTGGTTGTAGTTATTGCAATCTCACAGCGACAGAGAACTCTGCAAACTATTTAGAACCCCGCAACTCTGCACCCCAATCACATACATTCGGCAGCACTTTTAGCTGTTACTCCGAGTCTCTCTTAGAATGGGAGAAGTTATATTGCTTAGAAGTTCCTTTGATACTTTGTCTAATCCAGAGCGCTGCAATACACTTCCTTCCTACTCCAAAGCCCCGCATTTTATACCCAAGGACAGCGCCTTAGCCTTTACTGGCAGGATGTTGTGGGGTTTAAGAACAATAACAGAGTTACCATAACATGGTGGTAGTTAGCATGATGGTAAAAGCTATTGTGGTAAAATCCAAACAAAAACATTGTCTTTAGCCTCGTCTCCACAACAATTGGCATGCCCTTGGAGATACCGCGACACCCAATTACCACGGAACTGCTAAACGTCTCTAATGAGTGGCTTTATTAGCTTATATGAATTCAAAACAAAACAACCTTTGGTCGAGGTAACCATACTCTAAAAGGTCCAAGAGTTTTTGTATGCCTCTGATGATAGAACCCCTTCCACCTCGTGGAAAAAAAATTCGCTCGCTGACGGGGGCAGACTTGATGGGTTTCCGGCGAATGACTCTCCAGAATTGTTGGCAGTAGCAGAGGCCTCGCACCGCTTCAACGCCCGGAGGAAATTAGCTTGTCCTAACCATCAATGTCCTTCAGTAGCACCTTCACCCTGTCAAGCCAGAGGTTTCTGGTCATCTCTAGGAGTGTCAGTACAATTCGAGGGACTGTATGTGTCAGAATAGCTTTGTAATATGTACTAAGTACAGTACAAGAGAAAGAGCGAAAGAGTAGCCGCTGATTGAGGACGAATGTCTTGGCTCATGACTTGCTTGTCAATTGTAGCGGCTGATATGTAAAGTTGACTTCTTGACCAACAAGCCGACTTATTTACAAAGCGACGTACTTGACGCAGAATTCGGAACAACCCTAATACTACCGCGACATCTCGGAACCTGGTCCACGAGTAGAACTGTATGCGTCGTGCCTGGAATGGCTTCACGGCGCTGGCAAAGAAAATACGGTACCTAATCAGGGCGGACATTAGGAAATTGTATTTGCTTGTACACACATGTTTCCCGCACCGCCGCCCATGGTAAGGCTGGTGCTTTGCCTCTCCACTGACCGGAAAGTGGCCGAAGATTTGTTTGTGGTACATGGACATTGTCTCGAATCGTCGATCGTCGAGCGGAGCGGGGTGGATCGAGCCATCACTGCCGTTTCTGCGTTCTTGGTCCCGCCGACTCTTGGTACAGATCTAATTGCGGTAGGTCGCTTCCATATAGTCCCGTGCAGTCGCTCCTTGATAAAGAGTCACAATTTCCCTCATCAATGATGATTTTCCGGACACCTTTGCACTCGGAGGATAAAGCGGCGGTTGAGGGTATCTCACCCCGACTCTGTAAAGCTAACTGAGTGCTCTAGCAGTCACTTTGCGTTCGCGGTCGGGGTCCCGCAGTGTGCCGTCCTCTTAAGAGCCCTACATCACTGGGGGCTCCCCGCCCAACACAGGACGACTACAGGATACGGGCTGGGTTTCGATTTCTTGTTGCTCGTGCATCTAAGCGATCTTCTGGTTGGTGGTGGCGATAAGGGTGCGTAGGAATGATAGTGATTCGGTGTCTGCATTCGAATTCCCGCTGCTGTCAGCATATCATGGAGCTGATGCACTCATTAGTAGTGTACACGGCCTACCGTAACTATCCGAGGTAAGGATCTCCTGTGAGACCCAGACGAGTGCTGTCTTTGGCACACTAGATTTCTTGGACTCAGTGATCGCTCGTCCTGTTGTATTGGTCTTCTACTTTGATCTCGCCGGTTCATGTGGGTGCGGGTACTATTGTGCTCCGAGTCGTCCTCCTTATACTTAATAATATCGGCTCTGCTGACTTCTGCGTTTCTGAGTAATAAGAAAGTTTGTCCGTTGAGTTGCTAAGAAATTGGCGTCTAAGAGATTTCCTAATACTGCCGCAATATCTCTAAACAGGGACCACCAGCAAAACTGGATGCATTGTCCCTGGAGCAGTTTTACCGCGTCAGCGAAGGTGTCCATGTAGTGGCGGTATGCCACTATGACTGACACCGGGAGATTGTATTATTTTGTCTAGACGTGCACTATTCCCAGTTTTACTGCGTTTTATCGTTTTTAGAGCGGTTGTGTCTCTTTGCTATCCCGGCGACCTCACTGGGTACAAGGTCTCAGCCGTGACGGTATCGTAGATTCACCAGTCGTTGCCAGATAACGCCATCAGAATCCTGTTTATGGCTGTTCAGTCTTGCTCCAAGGTACCCATGGATGGGCTACTCACTGGCCGCTGTGTTGTCACTGGTTTTGTCCTAATGGCCTTAAAAACTAAAATCAAGATAAGACATTTTGTCCTCGTCATACACATTTATCAAATCTTTTTCCGTAACATTTCCTCATAGACAGTAATTCCCATCGTCATGGTTAGGGCTAGCCGTTACATATTCCTTGCACATAGAGTATAGACACAGCATTCAGTGTTGGCCAGCTTATAGTTCCAACACTTTGACTCTCGGAGTCTCCTAACTGGGTTAGGTTGTGGAGTTTGTCCAGATTTTTCATTCGGTGATGCAGCATGGCCTTTCCCCAGACTTCTATCCAAATGTCTCGAGTATTTCCATCAGTCTCGTTTCGAGAATGTTACTTGGATGCTTCTAAGAACTTGTTGATTGACTATCTTCTCGAGGCCTGAAAGCCCGTATATATACAGACTTGTCTCCTGTATCCACATCCATATTCGTCTCCATATCTATCTCCGTTTGCTCATCCGTTTGCACTGATATGAGCCGCTCTACACTGATATGAGCCGCTGTCCTGAGGCATATCTTCATACACCAACTGCATAGCAAACGGACCTGAGCAGTGAGGCTCACGATGCAGGTATACATGCAACAGACATGGCTCGAGTCTGGATGAGTGATGACCTATGACTCGATCAGTATTATGTGATAGCTACAAGATCCCAAGACCTCGAGCGAGACCAAGCCAGCAAACGACACAGATTAGGTGCTCATATATTCTCCGCTCTGGTGATCGATGGTAGTTACTATCGTTTCATGGAACTGTTTTGCCCATGTATAGCGCGGGAATCTGGTTTGGAAATGACAGTAACGAGTTGATGAAACGGCAGTCGTGAGGACCCCAGTGGAAGCAGCTATGTAGCTGTAAAGTCCGGCTCAGGTCAGCTTTCACTAGGGTACATTTTGGTGTAGTTACACTTCTTTGTCGTGGGGTTGGCGTGAGGTTGGCATGAGATTTAGTGTAGTAGCTAAATGACGTAGTCGTGAGGTTGAGCGTGGTGTTTAAACAATATTGTGGTGAGATTGTGGTGAGATGGTGAAGGTTGAGTTGAGTTGGTAGCAGCGGTCGTGAGATACTCGCCACATTATAGTGTATATGCACGCAATATTGTAGTAGCTTTTACACCATACTTAAACGACAAAGGCATCTCTTTTAAACGAGAATGGCGTTTATATGTCACGTTTGTGGTGTAGAGTACATATACACCACAAATGTATCAAAAAATTCACAAAAATACTCTGAATGCATCAAGATTTAAACTTATAACTTTCCTAAGCAAGAGCATATGCAGTTACAAGCCTTTAGTCACTACACCATGTGGTGAGTTGTATGCCTGACTCTCACTGCGGGTACTAACATAAATGTCATTCAATGTCGTCTCGAGCTCCTTTACAAAAATGGAGTTAGAAAAATTTCGTGATTTTCCAGTGTGCGATTTACATTCCATCACCTACACCCGAAGTTTATATGCAATTATAACCCTATTGAGATTGTGGTATTTACACCACATCGTTTGATTTAAACTACAAGACAGCCTCTAAACTACGCCTTCATGGCTTTTAAACTACAGCCCACCAAAATCATGAACCCTAGGGCTTTCGGCAAACCTGGGTCGACTCGACCCTAGAGTAGGCCAGGGTAATATCCAGCCGGATGCGGAATTTTCGAGTGTTAATTCTGTAATGCCGATGCATCTCAATTTCAAGCTCCATAAACGTTGTATAAGCTCAAAATGGAGTATATCGCTCGACGGAACGCAGCGTACTTTAGCGGGGGAACTCTATTTCAGGTAAGGCTCATGTGAGGCCGGTAGACATCTATTAGCCTCACATGAGGGTGACCGAAATATCATGTTGATGTGAGGATATTTGTTGGCTCATGGTAACCTCTCAAATTTATGACTATCCTGCCACTGTCACTCACATATATCATTCAGGCAGATTTGACACCATTGCAGTGGACTGCAATGGTGACAGTTGAGACACACTATCCTCAGTTGAAATTCTCATGCCACAGTAACTAGTCAGGTAGGAGGCTTTAAGTATTCTCACAATCAGTATTTTGGAGATTCTTGTGCAATGCTGTGAAAACTAGAAACTCTTTACCTTCACAGCCAAATAAAACATTACATAGCAGGTATTCTGTGATGGGGTTGTCACTTCTTGGAGTTACTTTTAGCTCTACAATTATTTCCCGCTGCACCCATGATTTTGGACATGCAGATTTGTGTGGTGGTGACAGTGGCAGCAGAATGCTGGTGGTGATGGTGGTGATGGTGGTGATGGTGATGATGGTTGCCATGGACCTATGGGCCATAGTGAAGGTGTGTGCTGCTGTGTACTTAATCTACTCATTCCCGGCCTGGCGCTTGGAGCGCGGCTGTAAGTGCAGCAGCTACCAAAATCCTGTCCGAATTCTAATGAGTCTGGCGACCTCCAGGAGTGCCATAGTTGCAGCTGGCTGCAAACACTGCAAATCTATCTGGTATCAACTGTGCCAGTACTATCATGAGTATGCAAAATCAAATCAAGGTGATTGCAAGATCAACCTCATATGCCCTCATATGAGCCTCACCTGAAACGGAGGACCCCCGCTAAAGTAGTTTTTGGACCGAGGTTCTAAACTAAAGCGGGTTAAGCAACTGAACGCGTAAAGTTCACACGGTTTCTTGTGGCGCGTCGCAATGCCAAACAAACACCCTCTCCTCACTCACACACTAGCTTCACCAACGCCCCTCTTCCCCCTTCCTCCTCCACTAACTTCACTAGCACGGTGTCCGCTACTAACAGAGGCATACTGTATTCGGCGGGCAGCTTTGAAGCCCGCGTCCGATTACTTTATCGAAAACCACCTCCTGACAGCGACCAATTCAACAATCCGCATCGCCGATGCATCCATCAATTCAAAGCTTGCCAGTGTCATACGCAAAACGCTTGCCGGGGTTGCCTCTCTCGACCAGGAAATTTCGGTTATCGACTCCGATTTCATCCTTGATCATCTTCCAGATCTAAAGAACTTGGCCAAGCGTCGTGATTCGCTTCAATTATTGATCAATGTTGTCTGTTCCTACTGCACCTCCCCGCTGTCGGACATCGACGACGTCGCCTTGTCTCTGCGCAATTTCCTGGAACCACCTCGCTACGTCTCTCCTCCAATCGCAAGATTCCGGACTTTTCTAACCCTCATTAAATCTAACTCTGCAAGCTACACAGATGGTGTAACGTCACGGAAAATTGTTGATCCTAGAGTGAAGGAGGAATTCAAGGGCCATCTCTAGATTACTCGAGACGAATCCTTCTTCGAACAATTCTTCCTAGCAGAAGATGCGCTGCCAGAGCCTCCGCGATTTCCTGTGCTACCTTCTGAACAGGCTGTGGTTAATTGGTTCCGCTCGTATTGATCTACATGCAGATACGTAAATAGAGCCTGTGCATGATTTACTCGGCTGTTGCCTCGCTAATGCTGCAATCCTGAACTTGGAGTGGAAAGAGGAGCATACACCATCACTCTATGGCTCTCTGATGTGGCTTGAGTCGTGCGGTAGTGCCCCGGAAAGACCCCGACAACCGGCTTCTCGGATACCACCTATGTCGGAGAGTTATGACGCTAGTAGACTGGATACAGAAATCGATTACGAAGATCGAAGCCGCACAAGTCCTGAGGTAAACGGCAAAGAACAGATCTACCCATTCAACGTTGCCGATGTCCAGGGGTTCGCTGTGATCCCAAACCGCATCTACACACGTGTTGTGATATCGTGAGGTCTTCAAATCACAGAAATTGCCTCCACCCTGCAACTTATCGAGGCTATGCGAGATGACATTCGCGGCCACTATTCACTCCTGACTAAAGGTCGAATCCATTACGACATCAGCATCAACAATATCATGATTACCACGGAGGAACGGCCTAACAGTTACAAAGGCTTCTTAATAGATCTCGACCTCGCTGTCCCCGTTAATAACGAGGGTGCGTGCGGGGTGCAAGCTGCCCCAAGTCACAGATGAGCAGATATTCCGTAGTCTGTTCAAGGGCTTTCTTGATAGCACCTCTCAATTGAAAGGCCTTGCGCGGGCTTTCTGGGGTATTCTATAGCCAGACTAGAAACAGTTGAACAAGTCGCGTATCACCGACGAGACTGCAAGATACGTAGTGTTCCTAAGCGGCCCGACGGCCTGCATGAACCGGCCGGGCCTAGCCGCTTAGGAACACTGGAGATACGTTTTATGCCAATATCGACAAAGAATTTAGGGATGCAATTGCTTCATTATCTAATACTATGAAGGTCACGGCGAAAAAGGGAGAGCGTCCGAAGTAGCCTTCACCTGTATATAGGTAGGGAAGGGGGATGAAGGAAGGGAAGGAGAAAAACACAAATGCATCACGTAGAATCACTCGATGAAGATTCCGGCCTGATTAGAAAAAATCTTCCCAGCTCCTCAAAGACTACGGCAGCTTAGAGCGGCCTTCGCTAATATTGAGTTGATGGAGCGTCTTCGCTCATTGCAATGTATAGTGTTAATGTGAGACAATGTATTCACAAGTTAAAATCCTAGAAACGCCCGTCCATCCCAGTTTTTCCCCAAAAAGCCCTGTCTTCATCGATAGGTAATCCATCTAGGGAGCTCAATTAACTTGTCTTATAGTTTGTGTGGACAAATACTTAAGTAGCCATTCCTCATTCCTTACGGTTAAAACGTTCCAAAAAGTTACTACTCGCATTGCTAACGCAAACTGGAAATTCTTTACGTTATTACAGCAACTCAGTATACGATCCACTGACTGGTACCTCGCCCGTTACACTACAAACACCCGATCCCCGGCTCCGCTACCCTCTCCGCAAAAACCTCTAACGCAAAGTACTGCAAACTATCACTATTCTCGACCGCCCTTGGCTCTCCGGACATTGCAAGTTCCAAGCTCCCATCGTAACCATCTGCGCCAGCAACATGTTCGATTCTCCCCTCACTGATCGTAGGAACATGGAACATGCGATGCAGCAGGTCCGAGGCCCAAAACAGGTTCAGCGGACTCTTGGACACAGTGTAGCCGCGCGAACACATCTGCTGCAAGTAGAGACGTTTCTCGAACGAGGGGCCACAGATTACAGTTTCGAGAGGGGCAGTTTTACGGTGGTAGCCGGCCCAGGTGGTGTTCGCCGCACTACGATGGTCAGTGAGTCGAATTATTGCCAGAGGCGGGGAGAGGGGTGGGGCATTACCATTTTCCGTCAATGTCATCACAACGCAACAGCACGCCCTCCTTATTCGCCCACAAGATGCGGTCATAGACTCCGATCACGGCGGCGGAGGATGCGTTTGCGCCAAAGTACTTCGTGAAGATGGGAGAGGTGTTTCCGGTTTCTAAGAGGAAACTGCGGGCAACTGAGGAGAGCTGTGCGGCGTCGGAGAGGCCGGATATGATCTGTCTTGTTTGGGTGCTGTTGCAGGTCGGATTGATGGTGACGCCCACTAAACGTGTCAGCGGGGGATAACGGAATATGAGGACCAGGTGGGGGACAAACAAGGACCGATTACAGATGTGCCAGACGGGAGAGGTTCGGTTCGCCGCTGGGAGATGGAGTAGGCAGGGCAGAGGCACAAACTGCCAGGATTGCGGTGATGATAGATGCGGCGTACATGTTGCTGGCGGTGATACTGCTACTGCTGATTCTAAGACCTAGAAGGTCTGAATAGAGTTCTTATATCTCCCACCGCAGCCATCAAGGTACCACTCCAGGCCCATTGCTTCTCCCTATTTAGTATTAAGAAGCAGAATCGTGTGCTGCTTGGCAATGCCAATAGATCCTGTTGGTTTTTTGTTCTCTGGGCATATGGTCAGAGAGGTACTTCGTCAATGTAGAAACTGTATCTCGTTGCCTGGATCTATCCGCGGTCCCCCAAGGTGCACATACACATGCGATTCGGTATACCCTGCTAGTGTGGGCAGAATGAACGACGAACTGCATCCCGCTTGGTGCCAGGTACCACAACAGTCCGCGGCATCGGGAAGTAAACAAATTTACAAATACATGCACGACCGCCGAGCATTTGAGGCTGGGAAGGGCAAGATCGTATACGAGGAATACTAGGTAAGGTACGAACCTAATTTCGAGAAGCTTGGCTTTCAGGCCATCTCGTCTATAAAATTTCTTCTTAGCTCAGGCCGAGTTTCACGAGATTATTTAGTACATCTGTCCCCTAGTGAAGTTAGTGATTACTGTGGCTAGTAAACAATGGGACGTATACGCGAATGAGATTGGGGGATATAAATAATCACAAATGAAGTTTTTAATTGATGGACAATACAAAGGAAGAAGGATGAAGAGGTGGTGAATTGAACTCCAGATTGCTAGAGAGGAATCGTAATGGTGGGGTTATAACGTTAGGCTCAACGGTGGTCAGCAGCCGGGCATTCTCTCGTTCCCAGACTATGTATTCTCCATACTCGCAAATGCGCAAGCTCCTACAGTCACAGAGGCAAACAGAGGCTTTGGCACTTATAGCCATACTTGCACAGTCAAGACAAGAACTCTGTATTCTGGTGGATAAACTGAGCATATACAGAACGTGTTAATGATACCTCCTCCCCCCAGCCTGCCCACTGTCTTATTGCTCACACGTTTCAAACCGACGCTCCCAAGTTCATGCCATTTTCCATTCCGCTCGTACAATCAACCCTGACGGCGCGACATCATACCGAGACTATTGGGTTATGCTTCGTTGGTGAGTGATAACCTATGATCCGATACGGTGCTGACGTGCGGATGAATATTCCACGCAGACTCGAACTACGCTTCAACTACTCTCCTTAATCCGACTCACAGCTCATTCTCACCGCATGTATGGGCACAAGCATACAAGCATAGAGGGATAGAGCGAGATGGGCTGGGAGAAAACTGGTGGGTGGAAAGGAGCCCAAATTTGGTATGCAATACCTGCCAGCCTGTCACATGTCGTTTTGGGTCGACTCTACATATACGTGGCGGCTCAGGAACTTCTCCAACCCCATTGAGAACCACCGTCTACGCAGCACATTTCTCTCTCTCAGATCGTTGATCGTAAGCTGCAAGTTCACTGATCTGTACATACCGCCTCTGCTGAACCCATGATCGTCACCCTTGAATCTCGCAACAAGGGCTTGTTAGTTGAAGAGCTTCAGTCGCTAGTGCTGCACGCCATTGCCACTGCGGTTCAAGGGGTTAAAAAGTTCGTCTCCTAGCCTGCTGACACCGCTTTGACCTCGTTCATACTTGCGCTTCTCCACGGCAAACATATTGTTTAGATGGTACGTCGGATTTCTTCGTCTCATTATCACTACTGAGTGACAACTGGTGTCGCAGCGCATGAAATCTTCGGCAAATTCTGCTAAACAGGGCACGGCACGATATACCACTCTTCCCCAAACTCTGCATCTGTTCGCATGCATCCGCTCCCGCCATCCCCAATAGGTTATACATAATAACAAACATTACTCGCCACTGATCCCGCAGCATGCATGAAAAAGCACTATTATGCTGGTAGCGTTCAAAATTATAATATTCCGATCAAAAGGACGCAACACCAAAAACGCACCTAATCCACAAAAAAAGAACTCCAAGTTAAGAACAAGAAAAGAAAAACGCCCCCTCTCCTTGAGCTTCCCCTCAAAATGGTACAAATAGAACCGAATAACCCCAAAACAGTATGCTATGTACCCTCAAAAAACAGCAACAGAATGAGATGAGGAAGGATGGATGGATGAGATAAATAGGAATAAGGTAAAGCTACCCAAACTTTTGGATTCCGTTTAATGATATGAACGTTTCCCCCTCATAGGACGGTGGCGATTCAGATTGTCGAAAATGCGGTCTCCTAATCCAGTCGATGAGGGCTGCATATTTCTGCTGTTAATCGTCACCACTCCCCGACTTTCATCCCTACGCTGTCGTTGTGTTTTCAATTCCCCTCGGGCCCCTCAACGCAGGATAGTTAAAAGCCTCGACTTATTTCCCCTTCTCCTCAGCTCAAAACACCATGTCCTCCACGACACCCAGGTATCACCGTCCTCTCCCTTTCCCCTTCCCCCTACCCGCAGACTCCAACTTCCCCTTCCCTTTCCCTTTATCTTCTGTCGCCTTACTGCTCTCCCCATCCTTCCTCGCATTCTCAATCAGCATCGTCAACTCGCTCTTCTGTCTTGGCAGTGCTGGTCTTCCCTCAACCTTCCTCACCACCTTCGTATCCCCCTCCTTCAATGGTACAGTGCTATCCACCACCAAAACCTCTTTCCGTTTCCCTCTTGGTACCCGTCTCACAGAAACCGTATCATGTGACAACGCCGTGGTTGGGGATGCGCGAGCTGCCTCTTTCTGTTTCTGTTTCTGATCAATATACTTTGTCCGAAAGTCCGGATCCACGATCCACCCGCCAGAATCCTTTTGCTTCTGCTTCCCCGCTTCTTTTTCCTTCTCCGGCGATTTTCCTGGAAGGGATCTTGGCGCTTCTGCAACCTCAACTTCGGTAGTGGGTGAGCTTGTAACGGTATTGCTGCGCCGCATCGGAGGTGGTATACCCTTCGGCTTATTTGTCCTGCTGCCCATCACCCTCTTCCCCCCTGCCCCCCGCCGTCCTTTGGAGCGAAGTTGTCCTGCCCTCGCACCGCTGGTACCTTTACTGGTCGTGCTTGACCGGGAGTCTCCGGAGTCCGTGGATTGGAAGCTTGTCGAGATCCATTCACTGGCTTTATTTTCCGTGACTGTGTCCAGAGTCATAGCGGGATTTGGCGATGGTGAAGACCGCAGTTTTTTTGGCGAGGGTGTGGGGAGGTTAAGAGGTGTGGTAAACAAGACCACCGAGGAAGGTCCAGGCGGCGAAGGCAGAGGATCTTGCAGTGTCTTTTGCAATGAGATGGTTATTTCTGATAGCTCTGGTTGCTTCGACAAAAAGCTGTGTGTGGCGATTCCACGGTGCATCGAGTTTGGTACTGGGCTAGGCGGTGGGGTAGGAGGGCACTCTGTTCGTGGAGGAGTTGCTATCGCAATCCTTTCAGATGTTTGCAGTGTCGAAACCGCTGACAGCGATAGTTCTGGCGGTGCCGGTTGCCTCCGTTCCGGTATTATTTTTATGTCCAACCCTGGTATTCGAGGCTGCGACCGCCGAGGAAGGGGATCATCTTTGTGTATTCGCATAAAGATCGCCGAGACGACTTCTCCAGAGAATGGCCGGCCGGTTCTTTCGCTACCCCATATCCTCCAGAAGAGATTTTCCAGTCGTCGGCCATTATCGACTACATCTCTGTTTATAGAATAGACTAATCATTGGGTCAGCAACTGGCGAATAACAAAGACAAGGGTAAGGAGAGCGCAGGGAACTGCGTATCAACTGGGGTTGATATCCGAACCAACAGGAATGTAGAGACAAAAAAAAATTGTAATGAGTCGATGTTATATTAATTATACGCCACGAAAGTGGCAATGATGCCGACAAAAATCTGATATCGAAAAAAGACCACTGCGATAAACCCATTTTCAACATACCCTTCCATAATTGCTTCAGAACTTCGGTAGTAAATATATCGAGTTGCCGTAAATTATCTGGGATGGACTCTTTGTTGGTCACTATCCCGCCAATTGCCTTCATTGAATAAAGCCTGTGCTGCTGTATTGACGCGGCAGGGCGGCGGCGGCTGCGAAATTTTCGGTAGTGGGGGGCGGCTGCTTGGAGACTCAATTAAGGAAAGGGAAAAAACGAACGGAAGGCCCGATGCGGGGGGTGATCGTGGAGTTCAGTGGGAGAGAGTGGATAGTGTTTGTAGCAGAGACAGATACAGCGAGTGTGTGTGTGAGTAAGAGGGAGAGGGAGAGTCAGAGGGAGAGAGGTGAGGTAGTAATAAAGCTGAGAGGTACTACTCGGCGCGGTTGGATGTTAGTCGCCAGGTAGTGAATAAGTCGAAAGAAGTAAGCAACAACCCTTGAAGTCCTTTACGATTCCAGCAGCCGGATTCGGGAATGTTGTCAGGTCAGCGAATGGTACGTATAGTGGGTTTAGAGCAGATATATAGAATGGTGTCTCGTAATAATAATATCCGGATAAAGCAGACTGGTAGAAGATAGCAGCCTCCAAGTACTTATGTGCTTTGCTGGTTTCTGGTTGCGCTTGGGCCCCGTCAGTCCTTAGGATGAGTTACAGTCTCAATTTGTTAGATCAATCTCGAGAGAATGCCACCATCAACGAATACGCGGCAGCTAGGAGAGGATGTGGCGTTATGGGTTGAACGTTGGATCGACAGCCAGAAACCGTTGTCACCGTCTGAGTAGCTTAGCACTCGTTTAAACTGGGCGTGGATAAGATGAGATCTTTTCGGCCTCCAAGCTTCCAAGTGGGTGCAGCTATAGAAGTTTGAGGCAAAGAAAGAAGGAGATGAGCCGAAATGAGAGCGAAAGATTTCGCCGCTTCGCCGCCAGAGTTTTTTCTGCCTGTATGAATGTAATGGCCGAAGAGCGCCCTGACCGCAAGCTTAATCTGTTTTTCCTTAGCAGTGGGCCGAACGCTCATGAAATGCGACGCAGAGAATGCGGATATGGATGCGGTATGGCAGGTGTGCGCTCTGATACCCACGAGGCTCAGCTTAGGCGGAGCCCAGTAGTAGAAGTACTCTAGTTGTTTGAGGGAGGAATTCTGCGGGTACAAGCCACGAATGATGCATCCAGGCCGCGGGCACCAAAAGGTACGGGGAATGTACTCGTACTCTAGCTCCACCACGTGAACCCCAATTTTCCTGACAATTCTTTTCAGAAATAAGCTCCACGTGTACAGGACTTCGCGGGGTATGTTTCCTTTTTTTCCCTGTCAATTGGACGCCGGATTCCCCCACGTCTTCCAAGGAGATGAGAGATCTCGATATGTCCAAAGCCACCACCAAACCTGAGATCCGGGACTCAGTTCGTGGCAAGGCACTCCACTTCCCTTCGATCCTTCTTCCTTTCCCTCCACCCAAAATGCGCGTGGTTCGCCCCTTCGCACCCCTGAGAACGTCAGAACCGGATTTCAAGGGCTGTAAACAGGCTGGTGGCCCACTCTTTCCGTTAGGTAAGAAAAGAAGCGTTGGTTTGTTGTCCCCTCTGCGCCACCCGCCCCTGACCTTGCCGGGTGTTTTGCGGAGAAGCTAACCGAGGCGGCGGAGGAGCGGCTTGGAGGAAGGCTGGAGGGAACTGGGATTCACACCTAGCTTGCTCCAGGCCCAGGTGATCCGTGTTGCGGGGATGTGAGGAATGGTGCGAGGATGACGGTTTGGTTGGCTGGAGTAGGCGCAAGGCGCCAACGTTGCTACACTTCGGCGGCGTGCTGGCTGGGGTTGGCTGGCTGCAGAATATATGTACCACTTAAGCATGTATCAACACTGCCGGAGGTCAGCCGATCACGGGTAGGAGAGACAGCTTGACGGAAGAGTCAATGGGCCATTCAGGTGATCGTGGGGGATAGACGGGATCGATTGCGTGCCTGCAGTGAGCCCAATGAAACAAATCGTTAATTGGTAGTGGCACCGTCGGTGTTTGACTGCGTGGTCGTTGTCTGTTGTTCTTTTCGTATCTGGTGCCGTGTCTTTCTTTCTTTCCCCGCACTCGCCGGTATAACTTAATACAGATAATGAGCAAGTCTTTATATTGTTCTCAAAATCCGCCACGCATTCTGTTGGGCGGCTGTTACGCGTCGATATCTATCATATCAGTCGAAAATAAAAGAATTCACAGAGAGAAAGAAGCAAGTCCAAGCAGGTCTGTCCCACATTGATAAATAATGTGTACAAAGTCAGGTTTAGTCCGAAGAGGCAGATAACTTATCCGACACGATTCGCAAACGAGAGTTATGTCCGGCCGATGATAGTTTATTTATGCTTCCAAAACGTATAAGAATAGAAGGAAACCGATATAGAACTTCAGAGATATCGGACAGACGAGCGGAGACGTGAAATGCATTATTGTCCCAACTTGCTACAATAGTTATGCAGCTGTATCCCAGAGAAACCCCACGTTAGGATGATCGGTTAAAGCTCGATCTAAGTCTCCCGCTAGGTTGCAGAAGCGTATTTACGAATGGAAGAATGGAGATGTGGAGACCGGAGTATTAATCATGATAGGTTGCCATAAAATTCCCGCATGAATTCCTCGGCCCCATTGCACCAAAGCCCAATTGCCCATAGAACTGTCTAACTAGACGTGATTACGGAAACAGTCCAGTCAGACCATATGCACCTTAAATACGCGAGCATTGGATTGCAGCATGCAGATCCACAGTTGAAGCACCAGCACTGTCTCCGGAATTGGGATGATGTGCAAGCTGCATAAAGCCTACATATGATACTTAGCGGGGAGCGAGCAGGTGTTCGTCTCGATGCGAAAGAATCAATCATCTGCCACTACATCATACCCCAGTTTTCCGCAGAGCTTTGGGCAGATCATTCGACCGCAAATACAATCAGTAATAGGAAACATACCACCATAATATGAAGCCACAAAGAGGACGTTTGGATGGGACAGTTGTCAATGCACGGCCCTACCCCCCACCTGTTCGGCTAGCCATGAAACATCGGTTTTCGGCGAAGATGTCTCAGAAATCTCAACCTTAACCAGAAGCACGTCCTAAGCAAATCGACAACCTACTTCCAGGTTTTGAAATCCATACATATCATGCAGAGTAGCAACAATAGTCCATCTACTCTAGTCGACTGCGCACTTGAAATCCTAGTAACTAAGATTTTCAGAGGTAAGTATTCACGTCTTTCTAAAGTAGAAGCATCTCCTTCGAGTATCTACATCTCTCGAATCTACGTACCTTCGGTTTTCTTCCTCCTGTTGGTGACTGAGGATTTCTACTTGTATGTACGACACCTACCTCCCATGCAACCGTCAGCAGTATCTCAGCGGTCGATATGCATCTCACCATCTCCCAATATTCACCCCCGTCGCCACCATCCCAGCCCAGCTCCCGCGACTTCCATCGGTTGTACCTGACAGAACTGTCATAACCGAGGCCAAGAAAAGGTAAGTAAGTCCCGATATCCCCGATATCTGACGATAAAAAAAAGGACCCACGGCGCCTGATAAGGAGTCTCGAGTGACCAGCAAACCTACCTATCACACTAACCAGCACATATTTTGTAGCGGGCGAAGCGTACATACCCGCAGCTGGTACACCTGCAGTTTCGGATATTCCCTTATCAAGCCATAAAGGTGCTCACAGAAGCCCAAAAGTTAGTTGTGCTCTAGCTCCCCACTCTAAATGACACTCTTCAGCAGATCAAACGCACTCCATCCCGAACAATGTTGCAACCATTCGACATCCCCCGCGCCAGAAACTACCACCACGGTTAGTGCCGTGAAGAACTTTGCAAGTCGTGCTAAAACACGCTAGGAAATCACTCAAAGTTTCGAACCTTCATCACAGGCTAGACTGCGGAGCTTACTAAAAATAGCCACGATTTGTAGACATCCAGCTGACTGGGATCCGACCGATCGACGAAGAGCGATTGATGATAACAAGAGTCATTCCTACGTACACCGACAGTGGGACAGCGGGAATTCTCTATAATATCTTGGTCCAACGGTCGCTTTCCTGCTGAGATCGTTTCGATCTATTCAGACTAGCATAGAGTACATATATTTTCGGGGAAGAGATACCGAAGTACCGATTCACTCGAAGACGACTATCGAATCTCACGCACGGTCAATCACTCGCGACACAAACTAGCACCATTGCACCATAACACTCCGTACAGGCGCAACCACAGCAATGATTCGACGCTTCTCCACCTGTCAAAAAATACCTCATCCAGTACAATCCAGCGCATCCAGATGACCTCCGGAGTGCGCCGTGTGATCACGAACCATTTCAATCTATCTTTGGGCATTTGTGCAATCCATTTTGGACGTGGTATGCTTTTTTACATATAAAGTATAAATGCCGTCACCAGATCGTTATTAAACCTTCTAGGCCTGCTTAGGGATATTCCTTGTACCCGGTACTGCTCCCTGCTGCGGATGGGGATGCACTCACAAATCATGATGACATATGATCATGGATGCCAGGGAGTTTACTAGCACCTCGCTTTCAAATCGCTGGGACGCACTATCCTGGCCACGGTAACAGATGGGAAGGTGACTGGTACTTTACCCTTCCCGACAATGTGAAGCCGGTGGGTTATTAAGGACTGCGGGGCTTGGGGGCATATTCCGCGTTCTGGAAAGTTCTTTGGAAGTGAGTTTGCTCATTAATATTAAAGCTTAGTTGCTTCAGTTTTTGTATTACGACCACCAAGAGCAGTGTTCTTCGGCTATTCATAGTGATAAATACAGCTTCGCAACCCTTAGCAGCTCCGAGTGACGAAGGTTGTGGGCATCCATAGATAATTTACTGTCACTGCAGTTGCAAATTACTGATACCCAGACAGGTCGCCGAGCTTGTTCCCGAATCTCCGGTAATGTGAGACATAATCGCACGGCCTCACTCAGCCAACTCACAGCGATCATCCCAAGTCGCGTGCCGTGCCCCCATCACGGTGCGCGGGTATCACCGAAACCCCGAGGAAGAAGTCTCGGGTGTGCACTGTGTAACAAACCGGACGTTGCCGAAGTTTGTTCCCGCGAGGAAATGATCTCCTCCAATTGTATGTGAAGCGTCGAAATCGAAGAACAACGTTTGGTCACTTCTAGAGGCACTACCAAGCTTGATATCGTGCGAGAGAAAATCCGACCTTCGGCCGTCGCCGCATGGGCTCGGCACATTATCGGGAAATGAGGAAACGGAGGCATGCAGCAGCCGACCCCGAGCATCGAGCTGCCTTTCGATGGACTGGTGGCGTACGCCTCCATATGTATACGGATTATAATCTACAGGCTCCGTAGAATAAATCATGTTTTTATGTCCACATTTGTGACTGAAAATCGCCGCGCTCTAGTGTGCGGTAAGGTCATACATTAGTCCCGACGGCTTTCTCCAGCTGGATCAGCCATACATCAGAAAACTCCGTGGTGTTGGCTCTGCCTCAAAGTATTCCCTCCTTTCCCATTATCGCCCAACTTAGCGAGACGCATCTTATTTATTCGAGGCATCAGCATTTAATCTGGGGGAGTTATAGATTCTTCGCGCATAGCCTGCGGGTGAGATTGAGATTATGCGCAGCCCAATTCTGACCACAAGCTGTCACTCATACCAAAAATACTTCTACCGGAGTGTCGGCTTCTTTCCAGTCCGACAAACCTCAATCTCCGTGTTTGCATCCTACCCACCGTTAACGTGTCAAAATGTATTAGAATCACTCAAGATGTTTCTAGCAAAAAGGCAAAAAGATATTCCGTTACGGGGAATCGAACCCCGGTCCGGCCGGATTAATGCTCTGAATGAGAGCGGCCGATGCTAGCCGCTACTGAGGAATGGACGACCCTATGCCCGCTATACCGCTTTTGTTGCATGATGCTTGTCCTTGTCGGGCGCTTACACTAACCTTGGGGTGCAGGTTTGCTTCGCGTAGGTTGTGCGACGGTGGGTCTCTCACGTTCGGGGCTCGGAGGCGCAGGTCAATCGGTGTCGCGGGACGGGAGCGTATGGGACGAATATGCAGAGAAAGCGGCGCTGGGAAAGTAGCAGAGCGACGTACAGCCGATGTCAACAAGTGAAAGCGACGGACAGCGATAGCAACCACGGTGTCGGCCATCGCACGACGGGTTCACGTCATATGAACAAGTTTATATGTAATTATGTGATGGGTCTTTTATTTGTTCTCGAATTTTTGGAGCAAGCTGAGCTACCCACAACCTTGAATAGCACTGTCGTAGTATATTCCAGAGACAAACATTGTAGTAATAATAAATGTTTCGACGAAGTCACGGAAAAAATCGACAGAGCTCATCTCTCAGTGCAGCGCAGCTTCCCATACATGCCCTGAAGTTTACTTTAGGGTATTAGGCTGGCAGTCTTTTTTTTTTACCGTTGAACATTGTTCATCACTCGCACCTAGTCTTTCGATATTTCTGTGAGGTAAGATGTCCAAAGGGGTGAGCTGTTGAGTGGACTGTCATATGGGTATTGGTGCTACTTACCCACTTGCGCAACGAGCGAGGCGCGGGGCGACGAGCAGTCCCTCGCTGAGCAAAACTACAGAGACACCAAGGATTGAAGGCAAAGCATCCAGCCATCCTCCCCCGGGCGACTAGTACCGTGCTTCGCAACTGAACTTCAGGGTCCTTGCTGAGCGACTGGAGCGAAGCTTCCCATAGCTTTTGGAAAGTGTCTGGAATGCCGGTAATTGAAACTCACTAAGATATAGTCTTATTAAGCAATCAGACAAGGCTCTCTCCTTCCCGCCATCAGCCACATTCTACTTTCCACCTTCACCTCTCCACCTCTATCTCCCCTGTAAGCATTCTACTAATGGCACAGCTATCTACTCCTTGCCCGGCGCTTCACCCCTTCGTCAACGGGGTTCGTGATCCTTCCGTTCGCCTCCCACTCGTTGATGAAGTTGTCATCCTCCGGCTCGCCTTTGATTCAGACGGCCGGTTAGTGTGATCGGCGCCTCAGCTCTAACGGTCGTAACTATTATACATGCGTCCTCACCGCTGTCCAGGAGTGCCCAAGTTACATCTTTGTCAATGGCTCGTCACCCGTGAGCATCCCAACCCAGTCGCCCTGGTTGACAATTGCAGCCTCGATGAGTATGTGCGGCTCCTTCCGATGCCCTGGCCCGGAAATCTTGATATCCCCGAACAATTTGACGGGGTAGCTCTGCAGTTTGGTAACTACATGGGACGTAGACCCGCCTGGCTGGTCGTTAATAATTTCCGTTGCCCCATTAATGCGGTAAGTTGTTCCTAGAGCATGCTGATACGTGTGCTGCTAAGTACACCCTGGTCTGCTCAGCGGCGTGGGAACTTCCCAACTTCTGTGACCGCCAGGAAGTCCATCACCGCCAGATCACACTTCTCCATCGAAAGCAGTTCGGATACTTGCACGTGCCTGCATCTTCCCGCTTTCCAGCCAGTTTCCCGCCCGACCGCTTTCCACAGCTCCCGCTGCTCATTCTTCCACTTCTTGCAGTGGCGGAAGAGATGCTCCCTCGTCTGGGCCGCCTTCCCGCACTACTAGCACTGGCCGGTGGATTGGGGTTGCACGATGCTGATGGCGGTGATGGAGCCAAGGAGCTGAAGCCACAGGAACTGAAGCCGAAGGAGCTGGTAGTTACGATGCCTCTGTTGATGGAACCAGACACGGGCACGGTAGCAAGAATTCTGCCGGAGACCCACCCCAATCTTTGGTCGGCAATGTTAGGCCGCCGATGTGGGACTTGAACGGTATCACCTCGCCAAGCAGGCTTGTGATCATTTGCTGACCATTTTCTGATTTGCAATTAACCCAGTTTGTTTGGAAGCTCTCCCGTCTGAAGACGATTTCGATGACGATGCAGTCTCTTGTAATATGTCTGCTGGGGAGTTTTTCGAGTTTCTTTTATCCGAGGACCCGTATTACCGTTCCCATGCAGAACAGCGTAAAGCTAAACGCCACGTCATGCTTCACCACAACGTTTAGCAGTGGCTGGAGGCGATTTAATGGCGTTTTCATTGATTCTTGTCCTCGGGTGAGGCGTTAGGTTGTCATAGATACTAGGCTGTTGTGCTTGTTTTGTTTTACTGTTGCAGGGAGAAGAAAACCCTGGGAACAAGAGAGAGAATGAGAGTACGCCTGCTTTCCCGCGGCATACTCTAGGATTTTCTTCCCGGTGGGGTTGCTGTCTTTTGGGATGTGATGTACTTTGTACTCTACATGGGCGAATCGGTCATTTTCTCCTTCCCGTTACCGGATAACAGCTTACACTGGTAACAAGTACTGAATATGCCTAGGTACATTGCACTACTGAATTAACTTAAACGGTACAGCTTATTGGCGAATGTTTCGCGGTCAAAGGTCAACAGGCCAATTATGTACATTGACGGACCGAGCTCTGCAGCTCCCGAGACCCTACTGAGGCTTGTGTATGTATTATGCATTTGGCACTTACCTCTGGAGGGGATAACGCGCGTAAATAGTTTACATTGATTCCATTGCTTTCCCCCCCACGTTTCGGTGCATTGTGTATAAGATCCAGGTCCAAACCGAGTGCTCATTGATGCTAGACCAGCCATCACGCAGGTGGATGCCTTTCGGGTTAGGATCATCGGATATCATAGCAAGCACCCTGATAGATGGAATTTGATTGAAGAGTTTTCAGCGGCGATAGTTATCCGAATGTCCAGAGAATCGCCACAATCAATGTGTTTTGCCGGATTCCCTGAGGTGTGGTAACCTCCACAACGGAAAGCTTAAACCACGCCTAGAAGGGGCCTAGATGTTCCATACGCGCTGTTGTGGAGAATGAAGATTATTAAGGCAGGTGCAAGGAACCCCGCCGGAACTTATGGTTTGACGTGTAACAATATCCTGTCGTTAAGTGGCGCAGATGCAATACCGATGGCTTTCTGCTGTGTGACATGAGCATTATTTTATATTACCTCCATTGCATCGTGAATTTAATATTAATGGTTTTCACAGCGTGGGCCGCGAATGTCGTCGATACCGCTACTAGAACCGCCAAAAAAATGTGCGGGAGCAATCTATCCATCACTACTCGAATTCAGGCAGTTTGCCTTATCATTGAGCCGGAGAAGATCCGGCCGGTACTGCATAATCGTCTCCAGGCCCTGAGCTCTACTGGTGGTGTTTGATACCCCGCCCTAGATCTCCAAGCTAACGTTCGACTTTGACTGAGCCTCACGATGTGCGCGAAAGCTCCATAAGACTACTCCGGACAGATACACTCCGAGTTTTTTCTCCACCCTTCTTCATACATAATACACCACCCTGCTATGTTTTCTCCCACCAGAGCTCTTCTCCGCACAATATCAAAAGCTCGCATCTGCACGCCTACTCGTCCCAGAAATCTCCGGCTGCTATCTCACACCCCCGCCATGTCCAGCAGCGATGCTCCTCCATCAAAGCCCGGTCAATTCGCGCAGACTGATCCCTCAATTACCACCGAATATCCCGAAAAGCTACCATCGTCTACTCCCGTGCGCCGAACCAAACGCACCCTCGCCAGCTTCTCCCTTGAAGGGAAAACCGCTATTATCACCGGTGGGGCTCGAGGTCTCGGATATGTGATGACGCAAGCGCTTGTTGAGTCCGGCGCTGACGTCGCAATTGTCGATCTCAACTGTACACCCCAGCTGTTCCTTCCACCGCATTTCTCCTACTAAACTCTATATAGGGGAAGAAGCCACCAAATCCGCCGAACGTCTCCTTACACAATTCAAATCCGAGAATCCCGACGCCGAAAAGCTACCCAAAATCACCGCTCACCGTGCCGACGTTGCTATCCCGGCTTCAGTAGAAGAAACGTTCGACGAGATCCTACGCGAACATGATGGATACGTCGACACTCTCGTCACATCCGCCGGGCTGTGCGAGAACTTTCCCGCCGAACAGTACCCCGCCACGCGGTTACAGCACATCATGAACGTCAATGTCAACGGAACATATTTCTTTGCCGCCGCACTTGCCCGGCATCTTATCGAGAAGAAGCAGAAGGGAAGCATGATATTCATTGGGTCCATGTCCGGCTCGATCGTCAATATCCCGCAGCCACAGGCGCCGTACAACGCATCGAAAGCGGCGGTGCGACATCTGGCGTCGTCGTTTGCGGTGGAGTGGGCAAAGCATAGGATTAGGGTGAATTGTATCAGTCCGGGGTACATGCTGACGGATTTGACGAAGCGGATTTTGGAAGAGAGACCAGAGTTGGGAGAGACTTGGAGAAGTCTTACGCCGATGGGATGCATGGGAGATCCGCAGGATTTGATGGGCGCCGTGGTGTATTTGGCGAGTGATGCCGCGGGATTTGTTACAGGCGCGGAATTGAAGGTAGATGGTGGATATACCGTCACCTAAGCATTGCCAGAGGCTTTTGGGTTGTTTGTTTTGGGCGCCGGTTTGTATTTCGTAACATATTGCGCTTTCTACTGCAGTCTCTGTGTTTCCATCAATACCTTGCTTGATACAATAATGAAAGTAATGTCTAAGTGGACTTTAACCCCTTTGACCAATGTGGTTTCGCCAATCATAAGAGAGCACTCAGGTTTGACTCTTTGACCCTGTGCTTGGCATTTTCATCTCCTCAAACCCCACCCTTTCTTCCTTTCTTCCCTTCACTTCCAAACACCATTCCGTCACCAAAAGCCAACTATGGCCAATATACACTGACCAATAAGATCAAACTTCATTTACAAAGCCAACTATGGCCAATCTATACCGACCAACAAACCTCCAAGATCCAACCTCCTTTTACCTTCTTTACATTCTCGTCGATCCAGCCTTCGGGCAATATAAGGACAACATGCCCACGGCACTGAAAGATCAACGTTCTTGCAGGATCGGCATAACGATAGCGAGATCTTAGTCGACTTTACGAAGTGGGGGTTATGTTCGGAGTATATAAGTTCTTGGGTGAAAAGGAACAGGTTTCACGTCAAGAGAAGGCGCCCACACCGCCGGAAGCAATAAAACACTGCCTGAGTTTAAAGACGTTGAGGCTAGTTATCATAACGTTGAGGCTAGTTATCATAACGTTGAGGTAACATACTGTACAAGCAGAGAACTAATTATGATATGCGCTAACAATATATTGACAGCTTAGAATACGAACGCCTCAAGGTTAGCCTGCCCGAGGATGGTACTGCAGACCCTGGCACTTAAGGATGATCTAGATAGGCTCGCACAGCTACTGGTAAGTTTTCTGTCGGATGAGTTACCTATTATTGTTCTAATGACGGGGTAGGATCGCGTGCATGCATTGCCTGTAGAAGACGACGAAGACCACTATATACTACTCTTGAACCGTGTGCGATGCTTGCTTGAACACATCTCTTGTGATTAGCATCGCCTTCCGGATTACAGGGCACAGTTTACATTTGTTGCTCCTGTCACTTCAATGTTAGGGGAAATCGCCGGGGAGATTGAGCTGAGATTAAGGTGGACAGAGCGGAAGAATCGGCAGTTAGCATCAATGGAATGACTTAAGGAGAGATTTCGCGGCGTCGACGAGGAGAATCTCCCCGTCTTAATGGTTGGAGTACCCACAGTCCTGATTATCGCCACCTGCATCTCTCTCTGCCGCTATCTCAACAGCCTCTCTCGCCCCTGCCGTCACCTTGTGCGCGTCAGCTCCCCCTTGGGTCCAGTGTTCCAAACAGGTCAGATCGATCAGATATGACCCTCGACCGGGTCGGTCTATGCCAAGGGCAGTTTTTAAAATCATGACCTGGCCGGCCTATAGATACGATAACAAGAAACCACCATCTACTAATACTATGGCGAGGAGGACTCTGAAGAGCACTCTGAAGACGACTCTGAAGACGACGACATCGAACTCATCATACATAACCTCAGCTAGGTAATTACAGATAGCGCTAGGAGTATCATAACAAAGTCAACGACGCTGAGGACGAAGGGGTCCTGCTCTGTACTAGGGCTCCACTAGGCACTTCGTCAACACCTGCGCTACTCGGCGGTGCCGTACCACGGATGCTTTTCAGGATCTTCAAAGCTTACCGTAATTACCCCCGATCCTCTTCATGCGGAGCCGGAGCCTACTACCCTTGCCACTACCCACTACTCTTGCCATTGCCCACTACTCTTACCACTACCCACTACTCTTGCTGCTGCATATATATAGCAACGATCCTTCATTCATTCCATTGAAAGTCAGTATTCAGGATCAGGAAGATATCAGTATCGTCAACATCAGTCGTCTACCTTCTCTCTTGATCATCTTCTCTCGAATAACCAGGATGAAATGGATGATGTGGATTTAGAATCTGCCAAATTTACACACCATTTTACGAACCTCGGTGATCGCGAGGTCCAGGTGTCGCACTACGGACCTATTGGCTTGCTACGAATATTCCAGATTTGGTTAAGGTTGTCACCGTGGAATATGCCTGTCATCAACATCAAGAAAAATCATTGGGGGTGCTGCCGAAAGACATGCCAAACACGTTGCCAGCAGGTGTTGTAGGAGGAAGATCACTAGATATCCCGGACTTAACAGATCCGGCAGATAATCATGAATATCCATCCACCACTCGCCTCCTAAGCGCCAGGCATCTACCGATATCCAGGTTTTGCGAGCACTGACCGGACCGGAGGATCATACATAGGCCACGTTGGTAGAAGCCCGCCCATTTCCATTACAACTGCGGGTTCGGAAACCGAAGACTCCGACGCCAAACACCACTCTAGTCTTGTTAGCAAGCTTGAGAGTATCTAGAGCACTGACTGGAACACTGATGATAGGGTTGGCCTTTGAAACGGCTTTTTTGAGATAGAGAATAAGCTTGATGACACTGTCCTTTGCATTACGCCGAAAATGCAGCCGAGCAGTACCGCTAGAAGTTTAGCTCTGTCGAGGAGGAGTTAAAGATATGCAAGCTTTAGCTCGCTACAGCCTGTGGCGAAAGGTGGAAATGAAGATGTCCCACAAATTGAGGAACTGACAAGTGTAGAGCAGTGATGTGTTGCGGGCATCTTAGGGCTAGTCACTAGGGCTAGTGATGAGTAGTCCTCTAGCTCTTTCATGCGAGCTTCACCTGTACTCATATAATTCATACGGTTACAATCTAGATTCGTTGCGCATTGCGACGTACCAGCACATACGTGAGATTACGTGCTACAAGGAGGATCAACCTGCTATCGTGAGAAATGAAAGGCCTCAAAAGCTGGAAGGACGCGTTCAAAGTGTTGAGGGCAATCGTTAACACGCTCTGTATGCATGAGTGCAGGTTTATCTACCAGAATATAAATATCTTGCCTCCCACCAGCAGGTGTGGCTCTCAGACCTTCGTTTGGTGTTGAAATAGTAATACTCGAGAAGCTTAATTGTATATTATCTAAGAGAGCCACAAGGCCATATATATATGAGAGTACAAGTGTGAATGCGTGCGTACGCATCTATGTATAGACCCTTCAGGCCGACAGCAATCTCCGGTCATACGAGACTCACCTCCGGCCATACGAGACTCACCTCCGGTCATAAGATGGCAGAGACCTATCATGCAATATTTGGTTCAAATCCAACTTCGAGTGACATTAGAAGCACGATAAATTTCACACCGAACATACCGAACACACATCAGTAGCAGTAGTAATACTCGCATCACATCGTCACTACAAAAAAAACACATCATCAACCCCACCCCCAAAACCCCGCCATCCGTCCCTTCACCCATCCAAAATAACAAACGCCCAAAACGCACCCGAACCCGACCGTAACCACACTCCACTTCCACTCCCTCCCCACATCCTTCTCCTTCACCTCTTCCTTCGGACCATTTAGTCAACCCTGACCCGGCAGCGGTCCATCGAACTGTACCCTCATACCTACACCTCATCAGCCGTATTCGCCACTTCATCCAGGGATCAAACATACAATAAGGATAAGGCCCATAAGTCGCCCAATCAGGGCTCATATACAGCTTAACGCCGCCGGGTTTCGTGAGCGCCTTCAGCTTCCCTTCGTCGCCGGGGGTGCGTCTGAAGTTGTTGAGTTTCCCGATGACTTTGAGGAGACACATGGATTGGATCATGTTGATCTGCTTTCCTATGCACAGGTGCGGGCCGTCGCCCCATTGGATATAGGAGGCGAGTGGACGGTCGAGTTTAACGTTGTTGCTGGGGGGTGTTAGATCACCTGTGTAGTTGGGGGAAGACGGGGGACTCACGGCTCTGGGAATGCGGTGGGGTCGCGGGAGGAGGATATCTAGATTCTTTTTGTTAGCGGAAGGATTGGGGGGGGGAGGGTGTGTGTACAAAGCTGCAGAAGACTTGGTCTCCCTTGTCGAGATTGTATTGCTTGCCGCCGTCGGTGATACTGACTTTATTGACGACATCGCGGAAGAGGCCCAAGGTGTTGCTGAGTCTGTGTCCCTCAAGGGCATAGCGCATTAGTTTGTCCTCTGCCTGGGAGTCGGTCTTGCAAGCCAATGTTTGGATGGCCTTCAAGTGGTCTGCGTTCTCTTCGTTGAGGTAGAAGTCGATGACTTGGGCGAACTATATCTGCTTAGCATATGACGGGACGAGAGATTGCGAGTGATAATGTACCCCTTGAGCAGAATTTGCAATTGCTGCAGTAGCCATAGAGATAAGGATCCACGAGACCTCCTTCGCAGACTTCCCCTGCTTCAATAGTGCCTTTGCAAATGTCTTTCCGTAGTCTGCCATTGGGCTCTTTGTCGGATGTAGGATCCTCTCGGCGCCCTCCTTCAGCCCCTTGATAATTCCGAACGAAGGTGTGTGCGCAAGTTCTTCAATAATAGGAACCATCTTCTTCCCTAAAGCTTCGATTCCAGCTTTACCTTCTCTCTTGCGTGCCCAGGATTTAGTAGGCTCGTGATCGAAGAAAATGTACACGTTAGCTTTGGAGAAGGTATTCCACAGCTCGCTTTCGGACATGGTTCCGTGTGGGTTTTCTTCGGATTTTAACGGAATGCAGAACAAAGTGCATGCAAAATGTAGGGAGACCAAGTTGACAATGCTATATATCGTTAGTGTAAGCTAAATAAGGGTAAAGGGTAACTCACTCGCGGACAATGTCGACCTGATAGTACTGGTGATTTTTCCCCAAGGTATAGGCCTCCCGCTTCAGAAGTTTGCAAACAAGCTCTTCAGTGTAGACTTTGAACTTTGTCTGGTAGTCAGGCAATGCAAACAGTGCCTGTGAGATATCTTGGTGCTGCTTAACACTCTCAGGTCCATCGTACGCGAGACAGAAAGAGTGTCCCTCCATCAAGAAGTTTATCGCCGGTCCCCAAGGAACATGGAAGTTTGTTGTATCTTTGAACACCGACTTGACACCCGCATGGGAAAGAATGGGAGTGGGATCCTTTTCCAAGGACGGAGGCTCAAATGAGTACTTGTCCGCGGTTCCAAACTTGGTAAAGATTGCCTTGCTTTCCTTGGGGGTGAAGAATGCTTGCTGTGCGTAGACAGAGTTATACTTAAACCATTTGGGGAACGCATTGAGGATCAACATAGACATCTTTGCACCGCCCATGCAGTCGTAATCGGGTGCTACCTCAGTGATACCCCACGCCGTCAAATTTTGTGGAGTGTAGTCCTATAAGCGTTAGTATGTAGCAGAGGTTCAAAGATGCGGGTTCTTACAAGGGTATAGAAGCGGTCACTGCGTACGAGCGTCACGGCGTCAGAGAAAACGGCTCGGGTAACGGTATATGGTCCACCTAGTAAAGATGTAAGCACTCATGATTGCACCCAGGCTAACTGCGAGTGATAGCACGAAAATAACAAAGGAAATTTAATGCACTTACAAAGGCCCATTCCAGGATCCATCCGTGGTTTTGTTTCTTCCAAGAACAAGCCCGGCTGCTATCATTAGACGATGGACCAACCGCGGACAAGTTCTGTAACTTACATATAGTTCCACCAAGTCTGGGTGATCATAAAGCTTTTGGAGGGTTTCAGCAACATATGGATCTGGATTGATGTCGGTGAAGGTTTTATGGGACTGCAATCCGAAGAAATTTCTGAACTCGTTCAATGTAGCGACCTTATCGTATGAATTAGCCTCCAGCACTTGTTATCTCACTTTAACCCTCACCTGCCAGTTCCGTGCCTGCTGGATTCCTAAGACTTCGACCTGCTTCAAGATGTCCGGAACGTTATTTGCACCAAATGCGCCTGTGCATGCGTTAGAATGGTTCACTCTTGACATTAGACGACTTACCAGCAGGATCTTCGATGCTCTCCTTCAAGATCTTCACAAGATCCGCATCGTCAAAAGAACCATCCGCCTTTCTCTTCAACCCACCAAAAGTACGCTCATGCGGAGGCTTCTCAGCCATATGCTTTTCGAAAATTGCCAGTCCTTGCATCAATTGTGGCATTGACAAATTGTGCGGATCCGAGACGGGGAACAATTCACGATAAAAGTCTTCTGTCCATTTTTCGTCTCGCTTTGAGACCCCCGAGTGAAAGCGATACAGAAGGTTGAATTCACATGACACTTGGTTGCCGATGCCGCGTGGTGTACCGTCCTTGTCAAACTTAGATGGCCCAATCTCCACGCGTGGATCGAGAGTCCAATCCGAGGTAGAGTGGTTCAAGTTTCCAATTCCGCGGATATAACTATGGTTATTAGTTTATCTGCGAAATTCGGTGGAGCGGTGGGTTTATCTTACTCATGTAGACTGATGGAGATGTAAAGGCCTTCACATTCGGAAATTATCAGCAGTCTATTCGGTTCTCAGGTTTTTGTTACTGACCGCATGTAACAAGTCTTCCAGTTTGGAATAAGTCCTCATCTCGCTTCTTTTCTGCCGCCTCTTTGGGTAGCCGTGGGTTTAGACTGAACCTTCCGCCTTCGTTGATAGCGGCTAGCTTTTCAACCACGTGATTGTGGAAGCGACTGTACATGACCAACATCACGCAGTTTCCGGGGGGAAGCCCTATGTCGCATAATGTTAGAATAATATTGATAAAGCCAGTCGAAGGTTCCACAATGTGGATGGAATGAGATGAGAATAAAAGGTACTAACCGAGCAGCCTTTTCTCCGCAAAAGTATCCGGCTTGATTCGACCTCCGACGAAAGTCCGGATCTCATTCACTTCGTCCAGGTTCTTCCCGTAAAGCGGTGACAGGTCTAGGTACGAACTAGTGTCGCTAATGTTCGGGTCCTTCCTATTCGTCCTAAAAACATCTTTCAAATTATCAGCATTAATTTAGTTTAAGGCACACGACAGGGGTTGTACCGTGTATAATGATTGTTGCATGATAGAAAAGCATGCTAGAGAGGCCTGCTGGGTTTTCTTTGCAATTATCTCCTCGAGCCATAAGAACTAAATAAAGAGGTTAGCTGAACAGTTCCTGCTTATGAATGTTACGGTAGGGGAAACTCACGGTCAAAAAGAAGTCCAGGATCCGGCTTTGCACCTGCCGTCATCTTCTCCCCTCTGACCGAGCGTGCATACGGCGTACCAGCCTTTCCAAGATCGGGCGATATAATGTTCTAGGGAACAAATTAGGATGGCCGTTCGGGGGACGAACACTGTGCAAGCTACTTACATTATACGACCCATCAGCTTGACGATACTGAAACTTCTCGCCAACGTATTGTAGGGGTGGATGTTGCAAGCTCATCCACAGTTGGTCAACGAGTTTTCCCGTCAATATCTCTCTGTTCTTGGAGGTCCGTGGCATGGCAGACACAAGCTGGATAAGCCTTTCTATCTGTTCTTGTGTCAATATTGATCCCCCTCGGGAGTTTAGGGTTTGTGGTTACCATATGCTTTTTGTCATCGATAGGTTCACCCTTGATGCCAGACTCCAGGGCTTCGATAAGGGTCATCACACCCTCTGGGAGGTCTCCGCCTATCCCCTTCAAATCGGCGAGAATTCCCGATTTGACGGCTTCTTTGGTAGCCATGCTGTCGTCTCCATACTGTGAGGAGGAGCTTTGATTTTGACCGAAAAACTCGGAAAGAGGATGCATGTCGGTGGTGATATGGGGTATGTGGGGAAGAAGGTAGAGATTGGCATATAAAGTTGGGGGGACGGGATGTATAAATATGTTTTCAGAGATCAGCTATAGCTAGGATGCTACCAAAGCTGTGGAGCTCGAGCTGAAGAATGTCTTTATCGTAATTGGCTAGAGGGATATAAGTCGGATACACAAGATATCTCACTCGAACTATAGCCTGCAGTGGTAGGGCTTGCAGGCCATGCAGCAAGCATCGAATATCAAAACGTACCAGTGCAAAAATGCCTCTTAATTGCAACAAGAACTACCGACAGTGTGGAGCATCTCCGGGGGAGGAAATCTCGTGACAAAATCTCTGGTCGACCTTCTTGTCTTGGGAATTCGTTTGTTATACATGGCCAGACTGCGTCAGCGTGCGAGCGCGCCCAGGCCGGATATCACCAGTTAAAACCGACAAGAAGCAAAGCAGCCATATCCAGACAGTCTGTTGCACCAGGAAAAGCACTGCAAGTCTCCCCACTTGCGGGGCTCAGAGCTGAAGAGGAGTAAACTGAATCAACCCGGAAACACGCATGCTGACCGTGGTACCAACGGCAAACATCCCTCCCGATAATGCACAAGCGGAAACCAGGCATATACACACGAATTGAAGGCTTCGTGATGTCACGGTCGATGTCAGCTCTCCCAGGTTCATTGTTGATAGAAGTTACAAATTGAACAAAAGTTTGTTACAGCCAGATTAAGATATTCTGCAGCATAAACAATTTATAAAGGTACTCATACATCCCTAATATAACCAAGCAAGCAGCCCCACTACGAAATGGCGAGAATGGGGAACTGTGCTGCTGGATCTCTATACGCTCCAATAGTAGCTGTTGATGTGCAATTGAAGCTGAAGAGACTCCCGCGTCGGGTGGAAGCATACGGAACGGGAGGGCTGAAGTAAGACGGCTGGTAATTGCATCGGCATCACGCAGCGTTCTGGATGCGATGAGCCTGCTTCGAGTAAGATAGTAGACAGACTGCAGCGGCGATCACCGGTGCAGAAGTTAGTTCATGCAACATTTGATTCATCAAGGCGCAAAAGCAAAACAAGCCGTTTTGCGAGCTGGCAGCTGAAACATGTGCGTCACCTACTCCACATGCAGCCTTCCCCACTGTTCTGTACCACCACCACTTACCTTGCCTCACTGTAGTAGCCGCTCACCCAACAAGTTGCTATGAAGCCGTCTCACTACGCCACTATACGCGCGCTGTGAGCTGAACCTAAAGCTCCCCCACTAAATTACTGATCTCTCCCTTCGTTCACTCGCTTCCCCCTCGCTTCTTCTTCTCTCCAGCATTGTCATTGATACCTCCTGCACCGTTGCTGTACCTCACCCCCCACCACATCGTACATATTCGCTTTTCATTTTTCTTCCAATCCACCATCGACATGTCTACGGCGTTCGATAATTCCATCCCGTCGTCTAGCTCTGATGTGCAAGGGCGGAAGGGCAAGAAGGACAAGAAGGACAAGCCTCCTAGCAGGCTCGTTCTCTGCTTCGACGGAACCGGAAACAAGTTCTCTGGAGATTCCTCCGACACCAATATCGTCAAGCTTTACCAGATGTGCGATAGAGGTGCTAAGGGCCAATTCCATTACTATCAACGTTTGGATCTCCTCTGATTATGTATCACGCTTTGGATAGCTGGCTAACTACAAACTGTTCAGCCGGTATTGGAACCTACTCGGCCAGTGAAGGCTCATTGAATGCCGGATTCCTTGGCAGCATCAAGCGCTGGTTCTCGCAGTTAATTGACCAGGGAGTCGGTATGTTCACACTGACGGATCGATACGAAAAGAGAAACAATCACTAACCGGGTTTGTGGTGCTCAGGAACTACATTCGACCATCACGTCCTTGCTGGCTACAAGTTTGTCATGAGATACTACAAACCTGGAGATCTGATCTACATCTTCGGTTTTAGCCGTGGGGCCTTTACGGCTAGATTTCTCGCTCAAATGATCACCGAGATCGGCCTTCTCTCAAAAGGCAATGAGGAAATGGTCAGTATTGCTACTCTGGGTTGATAATTCTCTCAATTTGGCAGAGTATTGTCCCATGCTGCTCGCCAGCTTACTATGATTGAAGCTATTTACTAAGTATACACTGAGCAGGTACCATTTGCGTACAGATCTTACCAGGAATACGAACAAGGAAGGGGCGGATTCAAGACTCTCGACGAATCTCGAAAATTCCTGAACAACTTTAAAGACACCTTCTGCAGACTTGGCGTCGAAATCCACTTCCTCGGCTTGTTCGATACTGTCAATTCAGTTGGTATTTTCGAAATTCCGTTCGCGAGGAAGAAGTATCTCCCTGTCTATGTTCCAGGAGCTGCCCATATTCGCCATGCAGTTGCCGTCGACGAACGCCGCCTCAAGTTCAAGGCGGCACTCTTCAGACAAGATGATGACAAAATCATCGAGAGCTCCAAGGCCAAAGATATCAAGGAAGTCTGGTTCCCTGGAAACCACGGTGATATTGGTGGTGGTTGGAGTACCAAGTCTGAGGCAGATGTCCAACTGAGCGATGTGGCCCTCGAGTGGATGCTTGAGGAAATTGGGCAACTGCCCGAACCACCTGCCGAAAAGCTCGCCTTCAACCATCGCCACACGGAGTTTATGGATAATATGAAGGTCAAACGCTCCACCGCTATCGAGACCACTCCGTGCCACGATGCACTGAAGTTCCGTAAAGGATGGGCCTGGCCGCAAGTCATCTTTTGGTGGATTCTGGGCAAGTTTTCTGCTCCTCCCTTTCTGCTTCAAAACGGTCTAACAGTACTTGACTCGCAGAAATCCTTCCGATTTTCAAGAGGCTCGAACTTGAGAAGGGACAATGGGTTCCTACTTATTGGCGGCCCAATGCAGGATCCACCCGCGACCTTCCGTCAAGCGCGGTGCTTCACCAGAGCGTTATCGACCGCATCAACGCCTCGATTGGTTACAATCCGAAAAACGTCGGATTTACCGAAGCGTACAACCAGCACTCAGTTGAGAATGGAAATGGCTGAAGCGTTTGAGATTCAGGCTATGGCTTATGTGGGAGCTGGTTTGATTGTTGCCGTTTTTCCTGTGTATTGCAATTGTATCACCAATGTTTGTGGAGGATGTTGTTTGTTAATGCGGCACGCAAGCTCCCGGTGGCCGGCGTGCACGTGCCCCACGATGTAGTTGTCATAATACATTAGGCTTATTATTCAACTCCCGCTATCAATATAAGCCGTGCTGTTGTACCCTTTGCCACAGACGCACCTCTGGGTAATTGTGGAACGTCGGGTAAGTCAAATGCAACTAACAGACACTCCCGCCCCCGTACGGAAACCAACAGGGATTGTGATACGTCATTTGACCTCGGGTGGTTTAATGCTGTGAAAGGACAGAATTTGCCTAAGTTTAATGAAAGTTGGGTGGCTGGTAGTACCGCCTGGATGCACGCACGGATCACTACTGTTTATGGAAGTGGGAAGAAAGGGTAAGACCGCCGGATACCTAGGTACAGTCCATTGTTAACAGTTCAACTTTGGCCATTGATAGCAATCACTCTGAAGACCTCCATTGGAAAATATGCTCTGGAAAACTTACAGTATGTGATGTAGTCGCCGCTGCTTACTGTGAAATTGTCAGCAATGGCAGTGATCAACCAAACTTGGCAAGGGTGGAATATGAGCTGTTGTATATGCTCCGATGGCACTATAAAAAAACTGTTTGTCTGCAGTGCTAGTAGCGGTGGCGATCTTTCCTGCCACTAAATGTCCACATAACTCTATACTTTTAGCCACCCGCTGTACGTAAGGGGTGGGTTAGGGCTACCTCAACTTCATCTGTTTTTCTTTCCCTCTCCCCCACTAGAAATAAATTGCGAATATGCTTGGTAAGAGCGGCAGAGCTCGGGGTGTCTTTCACGTGGAATACTCCCTTATTGGTCGCACTGATTTGGTCCGTAAGCGTATTCGGCACTTTTTGCCTGTCGGGGTGGTTCGCCCAACGTCCAATTGCATCCCCTCTCTCATCTGCCAATTATCATCGATGAATTGAACAAAAAGGGCTACACCATTTACACATAGGCGTGTTCGGCACTTGTTACCAGTCGAGGGGATAGCAGTAGAAGGTTCATGTGACGTCCACCGCAATTTGCCAGCCATCATCGATGAATTGGACACCCATGGCCACTTTTATACCATAAGAAAACAGGGTGGTTTTAAGACGGATATTATACAAACGATTCCAATCCTATAGACGGGTTCAAAAACGGCCCGAAAACGGTTCTTGACAGTTCAACGACGAAAGCGTGCTACCTCCTCCACTAGCAGTAAGTGCCGAATACGCCTGCACAATACTTTCAGAGCTCGATGCATGTTGAGAAACACCACTTTAGTTATACAGGCGTATTCGGTACTTATCACCAGCCTTAAAATTCCCCTTCTTACGGTAGCTACATCGTCGGGGACAATTACTCCAAAAAGAAATAAGGTTGACCGATGCAACGGCAGTGCAGCCGGTCCGGATACTCCAGCGCCTTATTGTACCACAAGGCGTCGAGGCTGGGGTAGAACAAGGAAATGGGTGTTTCATGGGAAGCATTTTTACCCCGCTGGTAAATAAGTACCGAACACACCTTCAGGAGCTACATATTTCGGTGCGTCAAAGTTATTTGCCTTCCGCCAAGGAGCATCCGTCAATATATGGACCGCACCATTTAGAGTTCGGCATTTATTACCAGCAGTGGGGATACCACGACGACATATGTTCCGACCGGTTGGCGAACTCAACGGTTCGCGAACTGGAATAATGCTTGTAAACTACTGTGTCCTGTTCCCAAACGTGCGAAGCCAATTCACAAACCACAGCCTACCGGAAATCTGTTCAACTTGAACCCCACACTTGCACCCGAATCTGATAGAGAGACAGCGGCCAATTTAGTTTTGACTTCATGTATATAGAGTGACCAGTATCTCTTCTAAACTAAGTATTCACTGTACTTACTACTTCTAATAGTCTGCTCCAGTTTAACCTTGCGTTTAACAGATACTGTATGATGGACTACCTGCGGCAAATTGTATAGCCTTCACCACTAATAGTTTTCTCTAAATCAACACCTCACAGACTTAAGATAAAGTGACGGAGTCACTGCCAAAGGGGAAGGGCAACTCATACCATGCATTTCTTAGGGATAGTTGGAGCTGCCATTAATGCTCCAGAGCGGGTTCGCATATTTCCTGACCAGTTCGCAAACAGGCTCCAGTTTGCGAACTGGCCTGTCCGGTTTGTGAACAGTCAAAGTTCGTGTATCGGTCGGAACACATATAAGCAAGCCGGTTTACCTCTCCGCCCACAGGTGGGCAATTTCTCGGTTTTCTCTGACTAGAATTCACCAAGTCGTGGTCCACATCTTTATATGCTAAGTCATCATTCCCGGCGACCGAAAAACCCGGTGCTCTCCACAATCTCGGCGGATCGGAAACCCTACACTCCGCTCCCATTTGCAGGGACTGGGGGGGTCATCCGGTATTTGCTGCGACATTCGGGGTTTCGCAGATTGCGTTCCGGGATAATCTGGGCTCGGGACTGGAGCTCGTTGCCGAAAAGCTTGGAAAACACCTGATCGTTGTCACTCTTGGCTATGAGTTGAATCTTCTGGTAATAAATGCTGGCAATTAGTAATTACTACGCGGGATAATTTTTCGATGCTGGTATAGACCCCCTTCCCGCTCGCTGGGAAACCAGCTTCGAGTGATATTCAATGACTTAACACCTCCATAAGGCGTATGTGTGGTCCCGAGTCTACGAGCCCGGCGGGTTTGCTTGGTGCTAGCGATCCGTTGACTGCCGATAAAGACAACACGCAAAGCCGTGTTACATCCAGGTTTCGGGAGGTCGGTGTGCGATCTTTCACATATCGTAGTTTCAAATAGGTACCATTCACCATTACTCCATTGTACTTCATTTTATCCCACATACTTAACATACAACCACTCCAGCGAAGTGAAGCTCTATTCAGACCAACCACGTGGTAGTTAACTATACCTACCGGATGGCTCACGCACGCATAACTATAACCAATAAACTCTCTCGGTTAAGAGGACAAGCGAGGCTGTGGCAAAGGCAATTGGGACGTGATGCTCGTGGTGGCTTGTATGATTGTTCATGGCTTTAACTACATCCATTGCCGCCTACCGGAGAATAGACTTTGAGCACCGCCACTCACTACCTCGGCAACTCTGAAGCGAAGTGAGAGTGCGCCACTGCCGAGTATCCTGTTACGCTGGCTGAAACATTTCCTTAGCATTATTAGTACACGAATCGAAACCCCCGTCGACGCGTCCACAATAGAAAAAAAAGTAGAGATACTGTCTCTGATAACCAGATTTGGTGATGAAGTTGCAAGGGACGACGGCACAACAAGATTACCGCAACCACTTCTCTGGTATGGCTGGATGGTAATGGCTGAAACGGCAGAGAACATAACAATTGATCTCTGACGGTCCGTTATTTCCACGTGCATCTAAATCTTGGAACTCGTGCCCCGATCACTGCAAAGTAATCAGGGCGTTGCGTACGTGCGTGGTACCAAACTCCGAGCGCGGTTGGCATAATATGTTTATCGTTTATATCGGAGAATGGAACACCTGTGATTCCTGAGTGCCTGTAGAAGTTGTCAGCAGACAAGTACTTTAGGCAAGGAGACACCTATTAGTCTTCCGTCACATCCGTGTTCCACGATCGCAGTCCGACAGAATCCGTTTCTCATTCGCTAGCCCCTAAAACTGATCAGCCCCAAATCAAAACAAACCCAAGCCCGCCCTTTCCGGGATGTGTTGGTGGGACCTGCATTCTCCTTATCAGCGCCGAGCATCGGTCAGTTATCGTGCCCTCGTGTCACGATATCCGATTTGTTATATAGCGCCTCGATATTATCAGCAACCCCCTTCTGCTCATCGGGGAATTTACTGATCCGTGCATGCGTGGGTATGTAGAGTGACGATCATATTTGGGTAGGCCGAAAAACTAGACAAATCTCCAAACATCACACGCCAAAATGCCGGTCTGTAGCTGGGTCGAATCTAGATCTCGAAGCTATGATGTCATTAATTTTTAGTGGGATAAGATTCCATTGGCGGTGGCGAAAAGTGACTGAAAATCGTAATAACGGCTCAGCTTGACCGTACCCGAAAGAAGACGATTTCCGCAGCGTACAAGTGGGTAATGATACATATGTATGCCGCTGTGTAACGAAGTCGTCCAAAACCTCCCACCATTCGTGGTGACAGGATTCATGCAAGTGTGTGGAAAGGAACCTTGGAAGTAAGCATAAAGGCTAAAACAACTACCTACCTTCCGCCGATCGAACCAGGAGCAAGCAAAACCCTCAGAAACGTGACATCGCCTTTTTTGATCCCGTTTGTCCATGAGTGTTAGCCTCCGAGATTAGCGACCAGAGCGCCGCGAGTGATGCGCAATGAATATCGCGATCACGCCCGTCTTGGCAACGCTCTGATCTTTGGTTGTCGCTAAAAATATCGATACAGCGCTTTTCTGCCTTTTGAGTTGGGCGCTCTCTGTAACAGCGTCTCTTGAAGCGGACCCCTAATGCCACAACACTGCTCAAACAACTCGAACTTTTGTGAGATGTGGGCGGCCAAGGTACCTCCTATTTATCCAGGGCGGCCTTGTTGACTGCGGGAACACTTCGGCAGACCCAGATGGGGAATGTTGACAAAGCGCTAGTTCAAGGAACTACCTAGCTAACTCTTTGTATAGGGTGGGATAGCGTCCATAACTGTCTTGAGCCAATTTCGGGACCCTTGGCACAGTGCAGGATATGGACACATTTTTTGGATCATATCTAGCTTTTTCTGCTCTTTTTGCCCCTCCATGTCCCCAGCTGGTCATATAAGTAGTGTGTTGATTGAAGGCGTGTAAAAGTACTACATCTGCAAATTCCGAAGTGATCGTGACTACAACCCCAATAAGCCTCCATAGAGTCCTAGGCTGCCCGCATACCACGAGCTGAAACCATGAAGTCAGTTCTCTCGCCCGCTATTATCCATTTGCAACACGCCAATAGTATCGTTTTGTTTCGTGTTATCTTGTAGTAAAAACTTCACGTGGCCCTCGTATCGTCCGGTGCCGAGCCCAAGCATTAGGCCTGTCCTCCGTCTTAGTCTTTTCTTCTTTGGCATATTTTCTAATTATTCTCTTAACGTGTAGCCCATGATCGTGCTCTGAGTCGATCTTTACATGGCGAGAAAGTCGTCAAAATCTCGACTTGTGAGAGCACCCAACAAGTACTTATTTTTCTTCTTATCCTTCGTAGTCTTTTGATGTTCGGAATTTGCTCGTTTGCCTTTTCGATCTGAGCATCAATGTCAATCTGGAAGCAGTGCTTTGGCGGCAATTGCGTTGGTCGTCCCCTTTGGTATAGTTCAGTTCGCTCGAGTTCATGGAATCTCCCGACTCTACCTCCTCTTGCTTTCTGATATAAGATTCTCCTTTTGTAATGACGTTTTGGTGCATAGAGACATACTTCGAACGTGGCTAGGAGTGGTTTACGTATGGAAGGCATATAGAATAAAGTCTGGATGGAGAAAAGGTATAGGTTAGGTGATGAATTGAGTCAATTGTGTAGGGAAAGGCAATTACCATAGGTGCCACGGTGGTGGAAGGGTGAACACAAGAGACAGATATTTATTGTATCCTATCCTAGCGCGAGCACTTGCTTAAGTATCGAGTTCAATTGAAGTTAGCGATCATCTTGACCAAATCAATCACTTTAAGGAAACCAAAATGTATCGAACCTGGTTGGCAATCACAAACATAAGCACGGGAGCCCTCAAAATAAAAAGGCAGTTGCCAAGAGATATGGTGAGTTCTGTGTTTCGGTGTCTTGGGAGGAACGAACGTGGTTGGCCCCAGAACCGAACGGGTTTCGTATCCAGGTTTCGTCTTCTGCAACGAAAAGGGATAGAAGAAGGGGGCTAGGCCTGACGCTATTGATATGTACTTCCTACCATCTCCATGATGCATATATGAGCCATCCATTCATCCGCATCCAGAAATGCCTTTGTTGTAGGGCGCAAGGGAGAAACATATTCAAACAACAAAGGCCCGAAGACTGTGCGGCTACTAAATCCACCCTTGTAGCCCGCCTACTGTTGCATAGCGTTGCAGAATGCACCAATGCATAGGAGGCACAATTGTGGGAACTCCTGTGCAGTTCGACTCAAGAAACGCGATGCACTGTCGTGGATTTAGAAGGTTGGTTGAAATCTGGGAGCCTCGAAGTTACCTGATTTGCGTGATAGATAAGTGTAGTGAAGCATACGTATTCATCAGGCGTGCTGGTATGCGGCTACTGCATCGGAGGTTAGTCTAGTTACCGCCTGCTCGGGACGAAGAAAACTTCTATTTTGGTTCCGTGCGGCGGTGAAACTTCCTCTAGGATCGTATCAAATCGTCCGCATCCGCATCCGCATCCATCTCCTGTTTGCTGTGCCCGACCTGGCCGGAAGGGGACGCTGTGGATTGATCTGGAATTGAACCGCCCTGTCGCTCGAGACGCAGCGCTCCCTCTGCTTCAGGTCGGTGCGGTGTGTTGATGGCTTGCGTCAGAACATCCGAAAGTGGGATAGGCGTCACATATGTGTCGATCCTTGCGCTTCCCAGCATCGCTGCCCCCGGAGGCCAGCCCAAACTTCCGCTTCCATTCAATTTGCCTTATCCTGCCTGCCGTCGTCCTCACACTCGTTCACTCTCTTCGACCAAACCTCCACCACCACCTTCGACATCCGCTCAAACCCAGCCTCTCACACCCACCCACCACTTCATCGCCTCCGGCCGCTTGACAAATTCGCTCCGTCGTTTCGTCTTTCTGATTTGTTGGCCGGCCGGGTTAATCCTTCGTTTCCATCCCGCCCAGTTCCCTTTAATATTACTGAGCGGAACCTTGCTAAATCAACAAAGTCGACTTTTTTTACCGACTCATACTACTCGCTCGTTGCCAGAATTTCCCCCCCGATCGACTCAAATTCACTCTTTTTTTCGACTTTTAATTTCACCAATAAGCTAGCCAAACACGAGCAGGTCTACTGTGGGCAGCCGGTGTCAATTTCTACCTTACATTTTTCTCCCACATAGTTGTCCTTATCCTTGAAGACTCGCCTCTTTGTCCCTGTCTGCCAGGAACTGAAGACTGGGAGGAGTGATTCTTTGTATGACACCGCTTCTGATGTCTATTGCTGTGCCAACTAAAACATGAGAGGCTGACGTGATCCCGTCCCGTAGACAGGTACCTTGGACTTTCACCCCCTTCTCTGCCCGAAGGAACCCACGGTCAACATTCGATGGGTTGTCATCTCCACCGTTAATTGAGACCCTTTTGAGACGGAATATACTCACGATGGATCGGTCAATTCCTCTTCCACCTCGACATTCGTTGGCAATGTCAACGACAAGAAGCCAGAACCATGGTCAAAACTACGAGCGAAAGAGAACGCGCTGGCTGGCTGTTACGACTGCGGTGTTTGCATTGAGTGGGATCACTGGAGCCTCTGCCCGAGATATTGTGTACTGTTCTGATGTAAATACTGGGTCTAATGGCGACGCAAGTATGTTCTTTATGGTGTTTTGCGTATTAGGAATAGTGATACTGACATCGTGCTTTAGATACTTCCACATATCAAAGTAACGGATTGTGTTACGACACTTGCAATGCAGGCTCATATGCGTTTGCCATTCTCCAAGGGCAAGACTGCTGGTGTTCTAATTACGTTCCTGCTACGGACGCCAGTGGATGCAACGATCCATGCCCAGGATATCCTTCGGATACTTGCGGGAATACGCAAAAAAATCTATACGGATACATGGCCCTGCCGAATAAACCATCGGGAACAAAGGGTGCCGATACAACGGTGAGCACAACTTCTACACACCCAATTCCCTCCACCGTCACTACCAAGGGTCCCACCGAAACGGTGATTATTGTATGGCTTGTCCCCTCCTGTATCTGTTGGATGTGCTTAAAAAGAAACTCGTGATTTACTGATTTATTGTTTACGCGCTGCTCCGCCGCTGCATTTACTTACAATATTCCTATAGGTTTCTACAAAAACACCTGTCAATGCCAAAACAACGTCTTCTCCAAAGACAACCACTACATCTACAGAACAAAGAAAAGCCACACCAACTCAAGACCAGATCGTGGTAACAACTGTGGCCGGTGGTTTCAAAACAATTATCATCTCTGCCTCCGGGTCGACCAAGGTGCCATCGGCTACTGCAGAGCCCTCCTCGAACAACAGTGATTTCTTCTCAAACGCAGGACGAGTTGCAGGATTAATACTTGGGATCATCCTAGCACTTTTCCTCATTGTTGCAGGGGTATTATTATACCGACGCCGTCAAGCCATACGTCGGTCGGAACTATATGCCCCTGGATCTACAGGTGGTGTCATTCCAGCTGGAGGAGCAGGTTTCTTTGGAAGTGGAAAGAGGGGTCGATCGATGAGTACGCTTGGTCTTGTCGGAGAAAAGAGTCCACCAGCTTCTAGCACACCACCACTAGATCCGAACGGTGTCCCACAAACTGCGGGAGGAACGACCCCTCAAGTTGGCGAAGTCTACGATCAGAGGTTGGATCCAGGCTCACTATTCATGCGATTCGATCACCGCACGGGTAGTTCCCGCGTGAGTGTTCGAAGTTTACGTGATGATCAGGACTACTCCCGACGGGTGTTGCGAGTGAGTGCATCCCCATAATCCCTGATGCTATTAAAACTAATATAATATTTGTCACAGCTTGCAAACCCAGACGAGTAGTAAAGATTATCAAATGAATAGTGTGCATTCTTGTAATAATAATAGGGACGATATCATTTTGTTTTGTGGACGAGCGTCATCAACAGGTACATTTGAGAAAATAGCATTGGGTCTCTGCTTCGTATCGCATGGTTTTTTGGGAGGTGTTCTCGGTCGTTCCTTTGTTTTTTCCCCCACGCCATTTGTACTCGTTCTGGCCTATGGTTCTGTTTTATAAGGTGATAAGCAGATATGTTTCTGTCATCATTAATTCCCTGCTGGAGAAAGCGATACGATACGAGTTCGCTTTAACCACACAGCATATTGGTGTTTCTGAGATTTAAAAAGCGTTTTATAGATACCTTTATCTGGGTTTTCCTTTGTCTCGTTTGGAGATGGCGGTGAGTATGGAGGGAGAGGATGGGGTATTCACACATACGGATCTGTACTTTTTTTCTTCTTCCTACTCTGAAAATATGTAGAGTTCATCATTTCATCTATGATGGTGTAGATATCTAAAAAGAGCTTCTGCATAATCAAGCTGCACGAGCTACTTTTATTCTTGGGTGGTAGTGGTGGTTATGGTGGTGGGTACGTTATTTCACGTACTTATGCAGCGTGCATATATGTAACAGCACAGTTGCGGCCGGGATTTGAGGGGAAGCACATCCTTGTCTGCGTGCTGGGGCGCATCCCAGTATTATTTCGTTTTCTCATCTCAAATGTCCGTGTGTTTATTTTCTGGGAGAAGAACTTCCGTGTAGTGTAGTCGAAATTGATATCTTGCTTAATATATTCCGTTGGTTTGTAAGGTAAAGTATAGCGTAGGAGTGGAAAATCTTGGAATATAATGGTAATTTTAGAGCGAGTGATATCATTGGCATGCGGATGGAGGCGGGAATGTCAACGTGGTTAATTTCAGGGTTGGGGTGTGTCATTTTTGAGAGATGTGCGCCCATTCGTTGCGTTCGTATGCAAGTCATCCAGTCACCCACTTGGAAAGGAGACTGGCTAGAAGGGAGGGTGTGCACGGCAATTACTTCGGCTGATCAGTGATGCCGAGGGTCGGGCTCCGAGTGATCTGCGGTGTATCCGGCGTAAACTCCGTCGCTGATGCTAGATACGCGAACTGATTCACATTGTCAGCCTAACAAATCCTCAAACCCCTTTGTGTCCTTTTTGTTACTTTTGGTCATGATCTTCGGCGCGGTGGTTGATCGTGGAGGTGGGAGATGGGGTGTGGCTTGACGATGCGGCTCTTCTTCGGCGTGGCTGGTGAGAAGGGTTCTAGCCTCAAAGATTCGCCAAAAGTTTTTTGAACGCACAAGAAACGCCCGCCATCGCCGCATTTGTCCCCCCCGCCCACCACGCCCACTCTCCCACGATCAACACGGTTGTCACTCACCCTATGCCTCCTCGGCTGAAGCACGGATTATTATGATAAGGCCTCGTACAGGGTTCTCTGCACCGTCGCAGACTACTCTCCGCTACCTGCGCCAACTTGTGTTCCCGCTCTCCGCCAACTCAAACTCCATCGACTATGGCTTCTCACATCAATGTTGCCGTCTACGAGCATCCGCCCAGCAGAGGTTTCAATACAGTCAACGTCATGGAGGCTCACCCCGTGGTGGTGGTGGTGGTGGTGGTGGCCGTAAACCCCACCATGGTGTTAAACCCTCCCCCACTGCCACCCCCTCCGCAATTCCACCACAAACCACTACCACCTCCGTCGGCGAGGCCGCCATCTCCCCCATCTCCCCCCAGGAAGAGGCATATATGCTGGCCGCGGGACAACGCCGGAAACGGACGCTCCGGGACCGAATCCCCTTTCAACAGTGCCACGAGTGGTACCGACAATTCCGGGTCATGTTACATCGGGGCCAGCTGAGCCATGCGAAGCAGCGGTTCCTAGAAGCCCGAGAAAAGCGGATTGACGAGAACTTTGTGCAGTGGGCTGGACGGGATCTGATGGAGAGCTACAACCGATTGTCCAAGCACGCCGAGGCCCCCGCGATTTTCACGCACCTGGCGTTATTCCCGGACTTTGTGGGGACAAGAAGCCTCAATTGCTGCCTTGACGCGTATCTGATACGCAAGAACTACCCGCTGTTCATGAGCACGTTTAAGCACTACACACGGATGGAGATAGTGCAGCCGGATCATAAGACATATGAATTGTTTATACGGTGTCTGCTAAAGGTTGGCGGTGCGGCGAAGGCGAGGGATGTTATGAAGTTGCTGGAGGATCAGCGGAAACCGGTTACGTCGAGTGGGTTTGCGGCGTTCCTGGGTGGTGTGAAGGAGAAGAATGCGTCGCTGCAGGAATTGGAGGGTGACTTTCAGTGGATTAAAACTAGGAAGCCAATTTCTGCACCCGCGCTGTATAATATTATGATCGAGGAAGCACTGGAATACGGGAAGCCCGCGATTGCAAAGCGGTATGTGGATGCGATGATTGCGGATGGGGTGAAGCCGAATGAGAAGACGTTTGCGGCTTTCTTGAGGGTGCAGGCTAGGGCGGGGGACTGGAGGGGTGTTAGGAAGGCGATGCAGAAGGTTAGAGAGAAGGGAATGGTTTTCTCAACGAGGACACTCAATTCCTTGCTCGACCAGTATGCGGACATGCAAGAGCTCGAAGGGTTGGAGAGCTTCTTTGATCTGCTCTGCCAGGAGGAAGGGTTTCCGTCTACGGAATCCTACAACATCATGATACGGACCAATCTAGCAGCGGTGGACGAGGCGGGGGTAAATAGGTGGGTTGCAAATATGCGAAAGTCCGGGTTCGAGCCCACCGCAGCAACATTCAACACCTTCTTCCAGGATCTCCGCTGTTCCAATGTCCCCCGAGCCCTGATGTTCCGCGTCTACAACAGCGTCTTCAACATGGACCGGAATAAAGTCGACGAGATATCCCGGGACATCCTCTATCGGAGCGTCTGGCCGGTGGTGAAAGAGATCAAACCCCCGCCACCCCAGAACCTAGTCACAACCCCAGAAACGGGCCAAACCAGCACCCGGGTAGCAAAGGAAATGGACGCAGCCCTGAAACGCGGCAACGTTCGCGGCGCCATGAACGCCTTCCGCGAAGCCTCCTCCTTCTTCCCCATCACGCGCGAAGTCATCGCCGTGCTCGCCCGTGCCTACACTCTCATCCCAGACACACAAATCGACATTCCGGTCGTGCTCCCTAAGAGCCACGACCGCGCACATAAAATGAAAGAGGCAGTAATCGGGTTCATGATCTCGGCCACCAACGCGGAAGCCGAAAAGGTACCCGTTGTGTACACTAGCATCTTAAACATTATCCACGGGGCATACAAATTCATGGAAGCAAACGACATCCCCATCTCCCACAACATCTCCAACCAGGCCGCCGCAACCCTCATAAACCGCCAAGACCCTATCGGCGCGCTACATATCATGAATGAAGTGTCCAAGACCCGCTGGGGGAGACGCACGGGCTGGGATATTGCCGGCTTAACGGTGCTGTCCCGTGCTTACCTGGTTATGGGAGATCTACGCGGGGTGACGTGGGTTGTCGACAGACTCGTCGAGGGACGGATGGTGCCGGATGATAAGTTCATGGAGTACCTCCGCCGCGGGATAAAGTCTTCGGGGTCTAGAGAGTTCCGGGATGGAATTGAGAAGTTGATTGTGAGGTGTAAGGAACACAAAGAGAGTGTGTGGGTTTCAATGCATCAACGGGCGACGAAGGTGTTGGATACAATGGGGGAGAGGACAAAATAGATATAGATGGGGTGGGTGTTTGGATGGCGTTTTTTGATTTGCGTATATACTTCGATTGTTATGATATGATGATAGGGAGGGAGGGGTGTACATATTTGGGATTGACCGGTGTACAATTGATTAAAAGACGAGGGTGAGGCTGGATTTATGTATCATATCTGTTTTTTTCTTATGATCTAGATGGGCTGCGTGGAGGTGGGTAATGATGATGACTCAATCCTCCCACGACTTCCTATGATATCCGAATGTTTGAGTCCGGGGTTGGGACGGCAGATCAACAGCCGGACGGAGGTTTATTCTTTCAATCGCGGCCCGACAAAAAGCAACGAACCCCCAAAAGCAAAGGAACAGTTCATCGTCGTTAGCCTTAGCTAGCCTCCAACGTCATCGATGCCCTAACCCTAAACCATAGATAGAGTTTGATTCAACGAGTTGGGAAACTTCTCTTTCCTATGGCCCACCTACAAATACGAAGGGGGGGCAGTAAAGGTTGGTATCACACGGTACAGGGTTGTGCACAAGCTTTCCATTGTCTAGCTTGCCCACGACACTCAGTCGCTGAAGGTTTCTCATTCGTGGGCGAAGATCATAAAAAGCACTATCTTTAACAGTTTTATTGTCTTGTACTGTACTCGGGGTTTGTGCCTCGGTCATAACATGTTATTCGAAGGCGCAATGCTGCTGCGACATCTGTGCTGCCCTTCACCGATGCACACATAATAGTTCTGTCGATGGATGATGAACTTCCAGATCTACACTGCTACGTGGGCCACCATGGGAACCCGTGGCTCAGTTACTTCGCCACGACCGAGTTTATATGATACATGACATTTACTCTTCGTAACAAACTACCCATAGTCCGGCGGAGTCTGCGATTCTACGGTGCATCAGAAAGCGATTATAGCCTTCACCAGCTACCGCAGACGATTAGCCACTCCTAGTTGCTATTCAAGTGCGTCAAACACTCCAGATCACCTAGACTGCAAGGTCCCTGACCGACTCCGATATCGAATTATAGTTTGTCGTCTTGAATTAGAGATTCCACCGAGCTGAGAGGCTGGTGAGGAGATTCATAGGATTAGCCGTGATCTTATTCGGGTTGGTCCTGAACACCGCGTTGAAGACCACCAACGAACTGACTCTAAACCTGGCAGTGGTTGTTCTGTCCGGTTGGGCGATCTATCATGTTGAAAATACCTTTAGGACCTGGGGGACGGGGGTTTTCATCTCGCAATCTCTGGCCGAGTTTGAAGGCTGCAGCATAGGGCGGCGGCGGAAACTAGTGAAATGACTCCGAAGCGGCGGTAAGTTTACCTCCCCGCAACAACAATTGGGATGTAGGATGGTTCGAGGGCGATAGCTGAAGCCAGACCCTTTTCTCAAAGGATACTTTTCTCAGCGGAATGGTAACTTCCGGACTGATTCTACAATCTCGTTTACTGCTTCTAGCGTATTGTTACTTTGTAAGGCTCGGTGACTTCTTGATTGACTTCTCTATCTCGAGGGCCAGAGGCCCGTATATGTACAATCTCCCATATGCGTACGCGTATGCTCTGACATGAGACGCATCACCCTGGTCCAGATGCATATCCTCATACAACCACCATCTTCATACAAGTCTTCATTCTCATACAAGACATCAGACAGTGCTGAGACTCACGATCCAAGTACACATGCAACACGTATCCCGGCCCCAGGCCCGCGGTGGCCAACACTTGCATGCATCCAAAGAGAGTGGGAGGAAACCAGAAGGCCGCGTGGGGAGAATCTAATCCCGCGTGGGCTGATATCCGAAAGTTCAAGAGACAGCTCAGTAAATATGTACTCTCTACAGAAATATTAACTCCCGCTTGTTGAGCATGTTTTTCCTTAATTGGTTCCGTCTGCCGCTGCCGACCCGAGCGATGAGCTTAAATCCACCGTGCCGCAAGGCTCATGACACGGGCCGGGGTAAATAGCGCAGTCCCTAGAGTAGCAAACGTTCTCAATCCAATTTGGCGAGTGAGCTAGAATGAGCACATTATTACAACGCCCGACAGATGGGCTGCTGGGGGAGTTTTGCGAACGCATTTATTATTAGTATATAGCGTGCCACTGCTTCTTGAAGTCCGCCCGATATCAGGTCCATTGATACTGCCCCGGGAACTTCGTCAATACTAGCCCGCGAATCCATCTCGACATCTTCAATATCAACAATATCAAGATGGATCACATGGCAGGCATGGACCATACCTCCTCCGCCACAGCGGCCACGGCAACATCAACTGCAGCGGCAGCGGCAACAACAGCAGTCTGCAAAGTCTCCGTACTTCTTCCTCCCCCTCCTCCCCCCCTCATCAACTGACTCAGGAACTCTAGATGCTATGGAACTGGCACACAATCGATTCCTGTTTCCTCGCGCAGAGCTGGCACGTTCACACTCGGGCCCAATTCGCGGGCACCTGTATTTTCGTGTGTTCCTCCTCCTCACCCTCGTTCACACTACTGACCAATTTTAACCCAGGTGTTCTGCCTCGTCCTAGTCCTCGAGTTTGTCCGCCGAGCCCAACGCGAGTATGATGAACGTATCGTGCGGGAGTGGCAAGCATCTGCTACTAGAATGACAGATTCGGCGGGAAAATCTGCGGATGAGGATGCGGCGTTGGGACTGAAGACGGGGTTTCTGACACCATTGACGTTCAGACCGACGGTTGTGCAGCAGGCGATTAGGTGTGCGTTTTATACCGTGCAGTTTGGGGCGGCGTAAGTTGTTCCTTGGGGAGGGGAATGAGTTTCTGTTGGGCTCAAGACTGATGGATACTATTGATAGATATCTCGTAAGCCAGCTTTACTACCACCACATTCGAAGCGTTCACTAACGTATCATGAAAAAATAGACTATGTTGCTCGCCATGTACTTCAACGGTATCTATTCTACGTACTCTATAACGCCCGTCCGTCCCAAACTAACAGGCAAAGGTTACATAATAATTTCGATTCTTCTCGGAGCCTTCGTCGGCCACTTCTTATTTGGATACGAGAACATAACGATTGGGCGTGTATCCATCACCCATCATCCTTTGACAGGCGCTGACTGGAATACCGAAAATAGGGGGAAGCAAGAGACGGGAATGTCGTGCTGTTGATATCGGTGTTCTGGGTGGGGATTTGTTCAACCCCATCCTGTTCATGGGATATGGTGGGACGGGGAGCACCTTATGACAATAGCGTACCTGCATTGAATACTTTTAGCGGCCTATTAATTGAATTTGATGAGCCAATAAAGAAATTTGCTTGGTGGGAATGTCTCCTGCCACCTGAGCAGTCCACTAGCTACTACAATGTCAAAATACTTGGAGCTGCTGTGTGATATCCGAAGAAACCAAAAAATATATTTAAATTGTTGACTAAGGGGTTTAGCCCGAAGGCTACCGGAACTAAGGCGGGCACTAACTTTGCGGGCTTGGTACAGAGCCTATCTCCCCGCCAGCCTCGAGCTTGGTACGGTGCCTATCTCCCCGCGAGCCTCGGGCTTGGTGCGGTGCCTATCTCCCCATGGGTCTCGGTCCTGAGTAGTGCCTTTCTCATGATGCTTCGTTCTTAGTGCTTGAGATGATCTCTTTCTTTATATATGTCTATCTTCTCTCTCTGTACGATAGACAATTGAGCTTCTTCGTTCGTTCTCTTTTGCTCTCATCATAAACCAGCAAAGCAAAAGAAATATTCCGTCACGGGGAATCGAACCCCGGTCTGGCCGGATTAATGCTCTGAGAATGAGAGCGGCCGATGCTAGCCACTACACCATAACGGACTGCTTATGCAAGTGCAAGTGCATAAAATTTACAAGCTTTTGCTGTTATGGCGAGCGAGAATATAATTCTGGGGCAAATATGGACAACAATACATGTACTGTACATGGCAGCGGGCCAGTTAGTCTTTCCAAAGAAGCGACCTTAACCTAATCCTAGAAATTTAACCACTTCATCTTCAATTCAAGAATAACAAACACACTTAGCTATATATCAAGCTCTATCACCACCACCCCTTCCACTCATACTCGTCCCTCACCTCTCTGTACTCATCCTTGCACTTTTCAATCATCCGTTCCAGCCGTGAAATCTCAACACTCCGTGACCCGTACAGAGAATATAGTGCAGCTAGGTGACTGAAGAGGTTTGACAAATTAGTATAGTGACAACGTTCTAGCTCTTTGAAACCTCGAGTTCTGGTGAAGTCGTAGAAAGCTGTTTTGGTTGACATTTTGGGGAGAGATGATGGTGGAGATGAGAGGAGGAGGAGGGTTATAACTTGTAGGGGATGCTGGCGTGCTTCAAGTTGAACTTGGTGTGGAATTTGGTAGTGGCTGGTGGACAGAAGTGATCATTGTGTAGAACTTTTGTTAGATTCGGTTGGAATTCGAGAGTCGTCTCGAATCAGAATTGTCCCCCAAGCCGAGGGCTGGTGTAGGAGAAACGAGTCCGTATATAGTAATCATAGTGAATCACTCACTCCTGTTGACAATACCCCTGAAGCGGTGTTCATGGGCGTTAAGAGTTATCCTCGTGGTGGAAAAAGCGGTGTATCTGATGAAACTAACGGCCGTGTGGGCCGCTAAAGTGGAAAATTTCAGGACTATCTAATCATACTGGGTCACTTGGCTCCCTCCGATCAATCCGCCGTGCTGTAACATCTGCAGAGATCATTACTCTTTTACTAGAGATTGACTGGCCTTCGGCTAGTCAGTATACTGCCCGTGACTGTAATCCTATGAAGAATTCATTATGCAGGAACGCTGGGTAGAAGGAGGAGAGTTCCCCCACCTAGCCGGCCATCCGGAGGGGGAGGGGACTTGAGTACTAGTTAGAGTGAATGCAGATTGATTAGAACAAAACGTGGGACCGCTCGTGCTGTTGACTGTTAATTGACAGATGCTAGAATTTCATAGTCTCCAGAATATCTGTCGATGCCGCACACTTAATCCGACATCGCCGATTGGTCCCGTTGTCGGCCGTGTGATTGACGATGACGTCAATTCACTCTACTCTGCGGATATTAATACATTGATAATGATTTGAAAGGAACAATTGTTTGATTGGATAGGGTTTGCACTGAAAATAAAATGTTGCTACTAATTGAGAAGTGATGGGTAGACTATTTATTAGAGGGCTTGTAAACCAGGAGTTTATCTAATTGACATGTGCAAGTGATGCCCCCCTAACACACTCTAACCTGAACTCTAAAATCTATAGAGTCGTGCGGTTCCCTTCATTATCGATGTCGTTTTCTGTTACCATTGTCTCGTGCCGTCGTAGATTCAGGGAACGCCTCGAGTAACTACCCTCCTTGTCCTCGGCCACCGTTTGCTGTTTCCGAGGAAAGTTCAGGAAATACCGCCGGCACCTTCCCTACCAGTTCTTCATTTCCCTTCCACCAGCGCTGTGCTTTCAACTCCTCACACAAACCGCGAAGCCTTACTTCCCCTCGTATCCTCTTCCGTAGCCAGTGAAGAGATAATTGCTTTCAACGATACTATATCATTCACTATACCGTAAGCACATCCACCTATAGGTGGGGCGAATTAGAGCAGTGCTGAAAAGTAGCGTATGCCTTTTGTCTTGCCGTGAGTGGCTTCATGGAACGCCATTCGTCTCTTCTCCTGGCGATTTTGGGCTACCTTTTGCCTTTTGACGGGGCGGCTGCGGTAGGCTTTGTTGAAGGTAGGACATTTCTCCCCCATAATATCCAGATCTTCCTGCCTGTCTGAGGTACAGCGACCGCTAGAAATCCTCTATCGACGTGTACATCTTTAAAGAAACTAGTTGGAGTGACATTCCATTTGAATCCATGTCGACTGCCGTTTAAGCCAGTACGGAATATTCGCAAGCAAATGTTTTTCCTCAAGCAGAGAAATCCGTTTCTTCAGGAATGCAAGGAGTAGAAACTATCGATTGACCAAAAATTTTGTCGTTCTTTTTGAGGTGCTTCTTGAAAGTATTCAGGGATGGTTTTCCTCTACTCGACTGAAGGGAGGATTTCGAGAGTAGGGATTTAGAAGCAGGAGGTGAATCCATTATTCTTATTCTGTTATTTCTAGGGATACCATTACTGACTGAATTTCAACTAGACACAGTAAAGAATGTATGCAGCAGTGGTGCTCGGGGATGGAGAATTTGACGTATAGAATTCATGGATGGGGGTTGGACGGTTGGAGCTATTTAGGTGGGAATAAGAGAAGGGCGGCCTGCGACTCGTCTGGTGGATGACAACCTTGGAACGGAGCGGGAATGCACGGCGGTGAAGGTAAATCAATTGAGTCTACGAAAAAGTCATCTGTATCATTCGGTCAGTTAATGACGCAAATGGCACAATTGCGACGACTCCTGTGCACAGATTAATTCGTTATTAGGAATTTTACATGATAGCTTAGATCGACGCGTGTCTTTCCGTAGCAGCCGGCCACGTACTACTATCCACAGATTGATTTCTGTACTAGCTATCGTGAAGGTTCAAAATACCGTATATACAAGAACTGATCACTTGGACTAACAGCTAGGATATGGTGCTGTAAACACCAAAAGGTTGCAGGCTCGAAACCTGTACTGATTGCGGTGCTCTCGCACTAAGGTAGCAAGCTCAAAACCTGCTCTAATCATATAGTGCTGTAAACGCTCACGATTGCAGGCAGGCTCGAAGCCTCAAGATTGAACCTTTTGTCCAGTCACGAATAGGGTACCACGGCCGCTGGACTGGTTTCTATACTAGCTACTTAATAGGTATGCAGTTTTCATAATTAATGTTAAAAACACTGTAGTTATAAGAACTGATCACCTAGCCTAGCCGGCGGGGTATGGTGCTATAAACGCCAGGTGACAGGCTCGAAACCTGCCCTGATCATCCAGTGTTGTTACAATGGCATCACAGGCTCTAAACCTGTAGATCACTCACAGTGCTGTAAACACTTGGGTAGTAGGCTCGAAACCTGCTCTGATTATACCGTAAACACCAAAAATTGTAGGCTTGGAACCAAGGGGGTATCACTCTTTTGTGCTTCTTTTGACCTGTTGAAGAGCCTGCCATTTTGTAGACTACCATGGCCACATAGTGGGGTACCCGCGACCGCTGGTAGTACTATAGGCTATCCACGAATTATTATCCGCTCCCGCAAATATGATTGTTACAAGACCGTAGATACATATAAGAATCTCTTAGACTTATAGCTAGGAGTATGATAGGTGCTATAAACACTTAAAGTACTGTAAATACTAAGATTACAGATTCAATACCTGTAGATATTACTCTGCTCAGCTAGAGTGGGATACTGACAGTCGCTGGGACCCATAGAAATATACATCTGTTATATATGAAACTTGACATGATTATGGTTAGATTAACGTATATACAAGAACCGATTGCTTAGCTTAGCCGGCTGAGCATGGTGCTAAAAACACCAGGTGCCAAGTGTAGGTTCGAAACCTGCAGTACTATAAACACTACGGTAGCAAGCTCGAAACTTAGAGAGCTCACTCAAGGTACTGTAAACACTTAAGCTCGCAGGCTAGAAACCTGCACTAATCAACCACGGTGCTACAAACACTTAATATGGCAGACTATAAACCCGCTGATAACCTCAGGGCTGCAAACACTAAAGGTCGCAGGCCAGAAACCTGCAGAGATTCCTCTTTTGCCGCCCCCTTGTCTCGCCACGCGTACGAGGCCTGCCTTCTCATTGTGCTGCTACTCCAAGTGCTGCTGCCCGTGCTGTAATTCTGCGTTCACTACTTGGTCGAAAGTTCGTCGATACTCGTGGAATTATTATTCTTTTGCTCTTCTATTGTCCCGGTACGCAGGCTGCCTTTCCATAGTGTGATACCCACAGCCGTCGGGCTTTCCACAGATCGATCCCGCCCCAGGTAAGTATGTATGCAACTTACAGAACATGACCATGGCTACAAACGTCGTAGATTTAAGAACTGATTGTTTAGCCTACCCGGCAGGTTATGGTGCTATAAACGCCAGATAGCAGGCTCGAAACCTGCACTCATTATACTATTCAAGGCGCTTTAAACGCTCAGGTAGCAGGCTCAAAACCTGCTCCGATCACTCTTCTTGCTGTAAACGCTGGGGTCGCGGGCTCAAACCCCGCAGAGGTATCACTCTTTTGCTCTTTTGTCCTGCTGCGGAGGCTCCCCTAAACTGTCTATCGACCAAATAAGTAGCATGCGCGGCAATCAATTCGTGGGCAGTCCTTGCGCTCTCGCTGTCAGCGGTCATGGGTATTCCACTACGTGACCGGCTGCTGTGGAAAGTCAGGCGCGGCGGCGGGACAAAGAACAAAAGAGTAGGTTTAGAGCCTGTGAATCTAGTGTTTACAGCACCGTAAGTGAGTGATTGGAGCAGGATTCGAGCCTGCCGCCTAGCGTTTATAGCACCATATCCTGCCGTTAGACCAAGCAGTCGGTTTTTATGTCTGCAGTATTTTTAACCATAATCAATGATTATGTAAACTGCATCCTACTTGCAAGTACAGAAATCAAGCTGTAGACAATCTAGCGGCCATGCTGCTACAAAAAAGTAGAATCCACGGCAGGAAAAGGAATAAAAGAGTGGCCTCTACAGCTATCAAGCTTGCGGTTCTAGACACTGAAAGTTCCCCGCAGGTTTACAGCCCGCGATATTTTAGTGTTTACCGCACTCTGAATGGTCATGATTAGAGCAGGTTTCGAGTCTGCTACCTAGCGTTTGCAGCACCACGTCCTGCCCCTTAGGCCAAGAGGTCAGTTCTTATATCTACGAAGTTAACTACCACCATAGCTAGTGCTGAGGTTGGCTAGCGGCCATGGGTATCACACTACGTGGCATTGCCACAAAAAGACAGCTTTCGCGGTGGAATAAAAGAGCAAAAGAATGGTCTCTACAGGTTTCAAGTCAGTACGCCAGTGTTTACAGCACTGCAGGTTTCGAACCCACACTCGGCGTTTATAGCACCTGGTGTTTCCAACACCATACTCACCAGCTAGGCAAGGCGGTCGGTTCTTGTATATGTTCCGACCGATACACGAACTTTGACCGTTCACGAACCGGACAGGCTAATTCGCAAACTGGGTCTGTGTGCGAACCGGTCAGGAAATACGCAAACCCACCCTAATGGCACACCAACTATCCCTAAGACATGATATGAGTTGTCCTTCACCTTTGGCTGCGACTCTGTCACTTTATCTTAAGTCGTCAGGAAGGTGTTGATTTAGAGAAAATAATTCAGTGGTAAAAGCCATGCACTTTGCCGCAGGTAATCCATCATACAGCCTCTGTTAAATGTGAAGTTAAACTGGAGCAGACTGTTGGAAGTAGCAGATGTAGTGAGTAGTTTAGAAGAGATACTGGTCACACTATATACACGGAGTCAAGACTAAATTAGCCGCTATCTCTCTACCGGATTCGGGTGTGAGGTTGAGCAGATTTCCAACAGACTATATAGTTCGTAAACTGGCTTCTCACGTTTGCGAACTGACATAATAGTTTACAAGCTTTATTACAGTTCGCAAACTGGATGGGAATATCGCGAACTCATTTCTCAAGTTTGCGACCGGACAGGCCAGTTCGTGAACCCAGATTAAGTTTGCGAACTGGACAGGAATATCGCGAACTGGTCTGTTCAGTTCGCGAACCGCTGAGTTCGCCAACCGGTCGGAACATACTCTATATGTGTTGATCAAAACTATGATTATGCAAAGTTTCTAGTACATAATGAGTAATATTTCTATGGATTCCTAGCAGCCGCGGTATCCGACTCATACATGTTGAAGGCAGGTTCCGCGACGGAGCAAAAGATTGACTGCTTCAGGTTTTCAGCCTGCAACTTCAGTGTTTACAGCACCATAAGAGATCTAGACAGATTTTAAGCCTGCGACCTTGTAGTGTTTACAGCATTTCTGCAGTTTTAAGCCTATGATCTTAAGTGTTTACAACACTGCAGGTTTCGAACCCGCACTCAGCGTTTGCAGCACCGGTGTTCTAGCACCTTATCCACCAGCTAAGCTAGACTGTTGGTTCTGGTATATATCTGTAGCATTTTTTATCATGATCGTGGCTAGTACAGGAATAAATTTGAGAACTGTATTGCAGGCTTCGCGGCAGTGCAAAAGAAAAGCAAGAGCGACCTCTGTAGGTTTTGAGCCTAAGTGTTTATAGCACCGGTTAGGCTAGGTAGTCGGTTCTTATACCGTCGGTGTTTGCAACCATGATCATGTACTGTAAACCGGGCTTGGGTATCCTACCCTATTAAGAAAGGTCGAGCTTGAAGAGGACTCTCACCTGTATCAATTGAATAAATACCGAGTCCCCTATCTCACGGAGAACCACCTTGTTATTCACCCTGTCGTTGATACTCTAGCGTGAATCTAATCCCCGCTTTCTTCTAAAGGTGGGCTTGGGGTGGATTCCAATTCTCTACAAGTGATATTTCTTACTTTTAAGTTTACTAGACTCAGATACATGCCCCATGCTCTATATGGTTCGGTCGTGCACCAGACCTTCCAGGCACGTACGGCACCTCACGCCTCGCACAGGACACAGGAAGGTCCCTGGAATTGAGGATCTTCTATCTACCCCTTAGCACGTTAGAAGGCGAGAACTTAATTTTAAGCGGGAAACTCAAACATATAATTCAAGAGACCTGCTTAGCGTCTGGACTTGGGTTCTCCATCCGTGCCCTCGGGGTATCTTATGGTAGCAGTAGTCATGAAAGGTAGGAGTCTAGGATCTCCCCGTAGAAGGAACCCGGGTGGCTCTACAGATAAGCCCGAACCCGCAGCCCAAGCTTAAGCTAGCGTCAAGCATTGGACTGAACGAGAAGCAAAAGCTCTCGAACAAGTTTTGCAAATGTCAGCCTTTCTCTTGACAGGCCCTGGAAAGCTGTAGATATAATTCTTAGTCGAATCGTGGTTCGTCTGACCGTCCTGCATTTCGTCTTCTGCCTCCCGATCAGGATTCATATTCATGTCTACTCACTCGTCTTAGGTTGTAGTTGATATGTTACAAATGTACATGATGTTACAGGTCTGATACACGGTCACGGCTGCAGGGGTTGATGCCTCCTGTATATATCTCGAGTCTTTCTCTCCTTCTCTCTTCTCTGTACCATAGAATACACGCACACGGTTCTCCCCAACATCCATATCGTAACATGATACTCCTCTTCGGTTGACCATTTACCATTGTTCGTACTCACTGGCACCTAGACGGCGGAGCGGAAAAAGACCAAAAGATAGCAGCATCAGAGCAGAAGAGAAAAGATAAGTCTCAAGGCTTTTCATATGTATCTTATACCAAAACGGGACACAGCTATACACAAAAACCACCCCCTATCGCACCTGCAGAACCGCCGACAGAAATCACACACCAACAAAAACAAACATCGAGATAGCGGAGGATGAAAGAACAAGGCATTTCAAAGGAAGATATATGTGAATCACAAAATTGAAGGAAGAAACGAAAAAAAGGTCCGCAGATATAAGAAAGTAAAAAACCCCCCCTCTTTCCCATTATCGATCACCTCCCAATGGCTGAGAGGGTAAATGACTACTACGTGGGTGTCCGTTCCCGTTCATGCTCTTCGTAGCCGTTGCCGTTCTATTCGTCGTAACCACTTTTTTAGCCGCTGCACCTCCGTTGGACAGTTGTCTCGTCTTTTCTTCCATGATCTCATCCACCTCCTCGTCATCATCGGCCTCGTCTTCACTCCGGGTATCGTCCGCTCCGGCGCCTGTCACCACCCTAATTGCCACCTTAAGGATCATGTATAACCACACCAGCGTGATGATCTGGAGGCCCACGAGGAGTACCATAAAACATCTCTGTACTGGTTCCGAAAAGCATACGACATCCGTCTGAAACGTAAATGTGTTGCGTATTATCTTAAGAGTGAGTTCCTGGCCTTCGATAAACTCTCCAGACGGGATACGGTAGCAGCCGGGCTTGATGACTCGGAGAGAATCCTTGATCACAGAGTATGTTATCATATTGTACACTCCATGGCGTCCTGCAATCCATCCGATCAAGAAGAGTCCAAACGCATAATCACAGATGGTACTGTATCCAAGATATTTCAGGAGTTTTGCAATCTTCACACATGCAATAATCAGCAAAATAGCAAAAACAAAAGCGAATGGGAGTTGGGTAGCTGTACCGAAAGCATGATATCAATAACATCCATAACACATAGAATGGCATGACCAACCCTAGTCAGGTGATGGGTGTAACTCGCGGAAACCAAAGCGCATGTGATGATATGGTGCGCAAACATTTGCCAGTGGTCTTTCCGCCACTCCTCGATGTTAAGCACAAAAATCTGCTGTAGGCAAAATGCAAACTGAGCCAAATAGTACCACTTGAATAACCCGCTAACTTCATGCACCGGGTAGTCTGTCCAGAACTCCTCCATGTTGAACCAATATGGGCTGTTGTACAAAAGATACTGGTTAGAATTAGTCTGTGAATGCGTAAAAGACCCATGATGACCGCCTAGATTCGCCACTTACCATTCCCACACCCCAAAATGAGCCATAGTATACCACCAGCCATGCCTGTTCAGAAAACCTCACCACGCCCTTCTTTGTGTTGATGCCCCCAAGCCGCGCGAGAGGTACGAATACGTAATCCAGAATAGTTGATCGCAGAAATGTGAATAATACGACCCAGAAAAACACCAGGTACAGGTCGTCAATCCCTTTCCCGTAAAGCCTGGTTACCGGGTTGAAGTATGAAACCTCGTAGAACTTGCGCAATATAGGTCTCAGATGGGGAAATAATGTGTGTGTTGCTACCAGCGCGAGGATGAGGCTGAGGGACATGCCTGGACACGTAGCTGTTAGTGATGGGCTTCCGCCAATTGGCGTCGAGATGTGAAACATACGGATTTGGTTTCGGACAAGAAACGCTGCTACTCCATCCGTGAAACCCGGTGTGGCTTTCGCTAGGCGGGTTTTCCGCTTCTGCCGCGCAGGAGTTTCATCTGTTGCCGTCGGTTTCCGCCTTGATCCTTTCACGCTCCTCCGGGTCTCTGGGTTCCGATGGTTCTCGGCGCCAGATGACACTGCAACATCGCCATTTGTCCGCTCTCTATACAATCCGCCATTCTCGGGAATAGGGGTATGCATCTAATTGACTGGATATCGTGTCGTGAACTCAAAACCGTAAATCTTCAACGAACAGCGTTAGGAAATTTCAGCGAATACAAAGTCGCAGGCGGGCGGACGGACCTAATTGGATAGGCCCCGTAGGCAGAAGTAGGTATCGAGTTCACCTAGACAGTTGATTGTGAGTAGAGGACGATGATAGTCACTGCTGTTCTTTGTTGAGCTTCTGTGTCGGGGCCACTTGGTATTCAACACCCCTTTAACTCAAGCTTGCTGACCCCACAAGTAATTATTCCGGTTGGTATAGGTTTCTCCTTCAGAAGGCAGCCGTATAAAGAGCGTGAGATCTCGATCGAGAGCGAATGACAGCAGGATTGTTGGTGGAGGGAGGAGGCGGAGGAGAAGAAGGCAAAGAGAAATTGATGATGGGGATTGAAATTGTATAGTAGTCAAATGAACGCAGAAGGGTATCTCGGGAAAGTTTAGTCTGATGCCAAGCCAATTCAGTTGAGATTCAGGGACCCAATCACATGCGCCAAACCGAGAATGGCAAGAAAGGGTCGAACCACCGTAATCGCCCCCAGACTGGGAATTCTATGACTACACTAAGCCTCAAAGAGCCGAGTTTTTTCATTAATTTTCTTCCTTTTGGCCAGTGCGACGTCAATCTGAGTTTCGGTTATGCTTATATCCCAAACAGGAACTTGTTTTCTAGAGTTTAGGGGATCGGTAGCAGCTTGTCAACGCCTCTTACCCTTGCCTGCGCTCCTATCTTCAACTGCTCTTTGCAGTGATCCAGCTGCAAATGGGCACGACAACTCTCGCCACAGCACGGAACTTCAGCAACGGGCATCCGTCTGGTTCTCCTCACCTCAATCACCTTGACGTTGCAAATGAAAGTGCTAGTATTGGACCGAGCGGATCAGGGGGATTTACCAGGTGCCTTAGTGTTTTGTGGGTTTCTCTCTAACTGCATTTTCATCAGCCGAGAGGTCTCCTGGAAACCCCGATTTCCCATGCGCCTTCGGGATTGCAGTTGACGAAGACATCCCCGGCATGTTTTATCACAGCATCAACATGGATCGACAAGCTAGCAGAAGCTGTATGATACCGGTAGCCGGTCACTGGTATTGTACCGCACTGGTATGCACTCCACTGCACCCCACAGATACCACAATTGAAGAGGCAGCATCCTACGGAAGGTCGTCGAAATGGATACCTGCGCCACTATAAATAGGCATGTCAAACGTTACCTGGTCGCGGCATCCATGAGGGCCAGCTCACGTCAAATATATTAGCGGGGATAGGTTTCCAGTTCTGGCCTGGTATGTTTGGGCGGAGGGGCTCGAGAAGGGACCATATACATATTGTCTGGATATGATCCCATTGACCGCGATTACGAACTTCCAAATATTCATGCATTATTCAACTACTTGTTACTAGGACGGTGGAATTATACTGAAGTAAGAGACGCAATGTGTCACAGAGACCCCGTCCGGAGATATTCTATTAGCCCATCCTTGGGCAGGCCTTCGGTGTTAGATCGCCGTGCTTGCTAGAGTGCTGTCTTGTGTAGCCTACATCTACCCCACTATGGCTCAAGTTCGACATATCCCTCAAACCATTTCATCCCAGTCGACTCCACTGTTAACACCTAGTTGAACGGCTGAATGGCTAGGATAGTTCTCCTCTTTTGTACTCACTATGCACAAGGAAGGGAATACATCCACTACGTGGATTTTTGATTGCGAGTATCTCGTTGATATCATGGTCTTACTTTATGAATCGGTTCCCTGGCGCCTATCAAAACCAGTCCAACGGTTAGTAACTCGTAAACTGCTGCAATACGCTTTATATGCCTAATTTGCCAATAGAACAATTTGATGAACAATATCCCTATTCACCGGAGCGCGGTAAGGCATACAAATCTGCAGGGGGAAAAGCCCCCCCATGACGTCGGATCACAACCCATCACCCCCCTGATCCCTGTACCACCATCACCACTTCTCCCGCCACTAACCTTCACTCCATCACCACAACCACCATGTCCTCCCCGACTCCCGACGACACCACAGCCGACACCCTAACCACCCTCGCCACGCGCCTCCGTCGCCTCGAATTCCTCCTCGCCGGCACCTCCCCCTCCACATCCACCACGCTCGCTACCCCCCGGGACACAACCCTCCACGCCCAACTCTCCACCCTCCACCGCGACCTCCAAAAACTCCAACAAAAATCCCGAACCGTAACCGAGATCCTACAAATCCGTATTTCCTCCTTCCCCCCCTGAGGCCTAGGGCTAGCTAACAGTGTAGACGCATCCTTCCCTACTTTATTCACGCCCATCCGCACCGCCCCGTCCACCTCCCCCACCGAGAAGGCAGCAACAATCCTCACCAGCGCACCCGAGTACCACAGTACCGCATCACAGTTGGCAGCAATAAACGACACTCCTATTCCATCACCGGGGTTATCGGCAGGACTCGTAGAGCTACTGCCACGGATACAGCGCGCGGAGGTACTACAAGCGGCACAGGAGCGGAAGATCGCGGAGTTGCGGGCTAGGAGTGCGAAGGTTCTTGAGGCATGGTTTTTGTGTGGGGTGCAGGGGGTGAATGAGTGTTTTGCGGAGTGGGATGAGAGGACGTTTGAGTGTGAGAAGGTGGTGAGTAGGCGGTTGGCGATGGAGAAGGAAGAGGAGTATTGATACCCTAAGTTTGTTTACGGATAAAGGAGGCAGTTTTAATGTCTAATGGTCGTAAGGACGCTTTTCGGTGCGCCGATTTTCAAGTAAAATCGCCCAAAAGGAGGAAAAATAAAGGAAAGACTATATACTAAGTTTGACTCCCAGAAAGCAAATTTCGCCATAAGATGAAAATCACACAGGTATCCAAAAAATATGACCCAGGAAATTAATGCAAATACCCCAAAACCCGTCTATGTACTGCCGTGCATCCCTTGCCTCATATACTTTTACAACAACCCTATGGAAAAAGTCCAAACTTCTACTTTCCACCTGCAGGAGCTGCAACCTTAACCTTTGCAGTATCCTTGACCTCTTTCGGTTCTATCACTCGTTCATTTTGTGGTTTCCATGAGCCTTCAAAGTAGTCAGTAACGAATACGAAAATATCCCTGTCGGAAGCACAAACCTTCAAAATCGTGCTTAACGTATGCAATTGGATCTTCAACGGGACCAGCACCACTGTGACCAATACCCGGCGAGAAGCTTGTTATAGGAAGAACAACCACATCTCCAACCATCTTGGCTTCTTTTATACCCGTAAAGTTCTGGTACGTAATATTCCCTTGCGATGTCGACATATCAAAGAACGCCGGATCATTGAAGTACGTAAACACTGAGTCAGTCCAAATGGCGGGCCCTGTCCACTCCACGACCCCTTTATGGTCCGGCTTCAGCTTCCCATCCTTTTTCCGCTTCAGTGTCTCTGCCGTGATTTTGGAGATGATGTTCCGCAGTACCGGATGTCCCGGTTTCGATTGGATCGTCCATTGGCAGAACTGAATCCGGCGCGAGTACCAATCAGACCAGTCAGGACGATCTGGATCCGCCTCAATGCCAATTAAAAGCCCAATAGATTTCAGGTTAAAATTTTGAGGGATCCATTCCGGTGCGGGCTTAAGGGCGTAGGTATCGATATCGGCATAGATACCCCCCCGGGCAAGCAAGATGAGGTATCGGAAGAAATCAGCCTTCAAGATTGGTAGCGGCATCGACAGGTATGCGTCCAGCACGTCGGGTATAGCGGAGTAGAGATGCTTGATAAGATGCAGAGCTACTTGATCCGTGATGACCTGCACACCCTACATCAGCCCATATCCAAACTAGCAGCTACCGGTACTACAGATCACCTACCTCGTGAACAAAGGTCGGATGTTTCTCTGTCCAGCTTGCTTCCGTAACACGAAACTTGTCGGCAAATTGTCCGCTAGACGGCGTGTACTTCCAGGTCTGCCAAATGTACGCGGGGAACTTTGAAGTGACATCGTACGGGAAATGGTACTCGAGCTGTTTCAGCAGCGGCAGCTTTTGGACGTCTGCGATAGCTAGTTTCTGTTGTGCCTTTGCCGTTCCGGGCGCCGCTTTTGCAACGGGCGGCTTTGAAGGTTGATTACTGGTCTCGGTCGGCTTGTAGTCACCTGTCGAAGGTGATGTTCGTAAGGAAGATTGATGCACCGCGGCATGTCGGGGGTAGAGGTAGAAGATAGTGAATAGAAACGCCACCGCCATCACCACCGCTCTTCGAAAGGTAACCATTGTGATTGGTCTTTTCCCAACTGCACTCCCCAATACCGGTCGAAGAAGAAAGGTACGCTGCCTTGGACAAATAGTAGTTGACACTTGGTCTTAAAAAAAGCCAAAAAGTTAAAGCTCAAATATAGAGGGGGGTAAGATGTTCGAAGGTTGCTCTGGAAGGTGTTGAGGGAACTATAAACAGCAACCGAAGGGAGGAGTCCAGCGGCCCTCGTTTCAAGCGAGTGCAACGTAGCGCATGCAGTCTCTCAGCCCCAAGTGGTGATCCGATTTGTTTGAGTTGGCGGTGGATGTGTACGGCTTGTGAGGCTGGCTGTCGTGCTAAGCTGACTCCGGGCGGCACGGCTTCTGCAGAAGAAACTGTATTTCGGAAAATGTTTGGATTGGAAAGCAGATTGAAAGAAGAGAAGAGAAGAGGATGCTGCCAGCGTTCTAAGTTAGAGTGGTGGTCGCGGAGGAGTAGCTGCGAACGGAGTAATAGTGCAGTCGGTATTAAAGATTGAAGCGAATGGAATGAATTTAGTGTGTCGTTGAGTCTGTAACCCGAAGTCCTGCCGACTGCTCCATTACGCGTCCGCAGAAGGCAGCCCTGTCGTGATTGGGTAAACATCCCGCGTTTCCGGTATGCAGCACCAAACCGAACTGCGAGGTGGATAAAAGCAAAAAGCAAAAGCGGACTAAAATAGAGCATTCGAAGGTGCAGCGCCTTCCGCCGATCCTTCCTGGCCCGATATCACCGATATCAACGCGTTACGCAGCAGAACGACCGCTGCAGTATCGTCCGTGAGAAGAAGCTGTCTACGTAAAACCCGTGCAGGGAACAATCACTATCACGTGATGCGCCAGCTGAAGGGTCTTCACACAAACGTATAACATTCAACTCGACCTGATACACCCCGAAAGCCACAGCGTCAAAAGCGGCGCCCTCGTGTGTGTGTTCTCCTTTGCCGTCTGTCCGCTTGCGGTTGATACATGAAGTACCGGTATATACAACCTATGCGGTGATTTTCATCTACACGGGGGATCTGTTTCAGGAGTCCTGAAACCCTGATCGGCCCGATGCCTGTATACTTCTCGGCAGAATTCCGGGAATAATGAAGCGCACGTTAGAAATAAAGACCACGTTGATGAACGATAGGTTGAACCTAGAACTTCAAATTGTGTAATATCCGTACCGACCATCAATATGTACCTACCTAGGTACATATCGCTCCATGGCTATGCCTGCTCGTAACCCCTTTGCGAGCAAGGCAAAGATATCTGGGCAAGATTTCCACAGCAGATTGTCCAAAAACACCCCACACCGTCCTCAGGAAATCAATCCAGCTGCAGACCGTGCTCCATAAACTAGAAAGCTACAAAGCAAGACTGGGGACTCACATCCCTTTCCAGGTCCAGGTGCTATGCAATGGTTTACGTGCCCATCTCCATCTCCATACCCTACCTTAGTTACCGGCGTACATCTAAGCTTCAAACCGGAGTCAACTCCTGAGGATGAATGCACATGTTCAGGCCATGAGGAGGGAAGATGCAATTGCCCTTGGAACCATTCTTCGTACCAGGAGTTAGGGAGATACTGGTGTGATAAATGTCCTTGAAAACCAATCGCTTTTATTCCACCGGAGCTATCCCCCCCCGCTCGCCGGTTCACCGGCAGGGCAAGACCGCTGCAATCCTTAAGTCCGCTTCGAACAGGGGAACAACTAGCAGCAGTGGCGGCATGGGCACCTGTATGTACAGCAATTAATTGCACAGATATATATAGGCAATAAGGCGTTAAGATTATAAGCTTTGGCGCCATAGACCTACCGATTATAGAGTACTCCGAGGTCCAGTAAAACATTAACGCCCAGTAACTGGGCCATCGCCGGAAGTATACGGTAGGGCTATATACTGTCATTGATATCTTATTACCTTATAATCGTTTAACGGTGACTTCAGTCGACCAGCCGTCTTTCGAAACCTCCGGAGATCCCACCCAACGCTTGCCCACCATTCCGCTAATAATGGTTTTACCACCCGGGCGCTAAGGATATCGAGAGCGGGAAGTCAATTTTAGTTCCCGAACGCTCCGTCAGATCCCCGGTGAAGCAATTCGTCCATCTCCCGCTTCCTACCCTACAGACTTCCGGCATGGCGAATATCAAAACCGGTGGGACCCCGGCAAGATTACAACTCCAGAATATTGAGGTCACTTAAACCACAATCGGGGTCTTGACTCGCTAGTAACAGGAAAGCCAATTCTAGTTCCGTACTTTATTTGAACACCAAGGAAGATTTAAGCTTACTGAGTCAAGGTTCGGATGACGGATATCAAAAAGTCTATTGGGTGAATGGGGAGGCGATGCATATCCGAACAGAATTGCGGTCTGGCGGCAACGACTAAGCAGTGTGGATAGAGACACGCGGAAGATGGTAGATGTATCTCTAGTCTCAAATATCATCCATTTGGATCCACGTGCACTTCATGTCCATCATATTCGTTAGAAACAAACGTAAACACCTCGCTAACCTCGTGGCACCTAGATATTATGCTGCAGTTTATCTGGGACACTGATCAGATGATGTGTATAAACGAGAGGCTAGTTTTAACCAACCCGATGACATCCATGCACCGCAATATATATACAACGTCAATGGGTATCAACTACATCCTAAAGACACCGAATCTCGTCTCCTTCTGGTCGGCAAACCCACCCAACGCAGCCCTCAGTCCCAATCCCAAGTAGCTCCTCGTCTCTTCTGGCGGAATAACACCATCATCCCAGAGTCTAGCACTAGAAAACGTAGCCACGCTCTCATCTTCAATCCGTTTCCGCAATCCAGGATCTGTCGTCTTCCCAACCATTTTCATAACTGAGTCCAGCTGCTCCGCCCCCATAACCCCGATCTTTGCATTGGGCCACATCCACAGGAACCGTGGGGAGTAGGCACGTCCGCACATACCGTAGTTTCCAGCGCCGTAGCTGGCGCCGATCACGACGGTGAACTTGGGGACGTCGGCGCAGGCTACGGCGTTGACAAGCTTTGCGCCGTTTTTGGCGATACCACCTGCTTCCGCGTCTTTGCCTACCATGAAGCCGCTGATGTTTTGGAGGAATATGAGGGGGATGTTGCGTTGTGCGCATAGCTGGATGAAGTGGGCGCCTTTGAGGGAGGCTTCAGAAAATAAGATGCCGTTATTTGCGATGATACCGACTTGGTAGCCGTAGATTCGTGCAAAGCCTTGAATTCAAGGTCAATGGAGGTTTATGGAGGGCCCGAAAGACAAGACGTACCAGTAACCAGTGTGGTTCCATAGTTTTCCTTAAATTCACTAAACTCACTGCCATCAACAATTCGTGCAATCACCTCTTTGATCTCAATCGGCTTTCGAAGATTAGTCCCCACGATGCCCAGTAGCTCCTTCGGATCGTAAAGCGGTTCTTTGACCTTGACTGCAGGCTCCTTTGTCTTGGGCCAGTTCAGATTTGCGACACATCTCCGCGCCAGAACAAGAGCGTGAGCGTCGTCGATTGCAAGATAGTCTGTCACACCGCTAACCTTCGAGTGCAGTGCTCCGCCTCCGAGTTCTTCCGCCGTGACTATCTCCCCCGTAGCAGCTTGTACTAGCGGAGGCCCCGCAAGGAAGATAGTGCCCGAGTTCTCAACTATTATCGACTCGTCTGACATGCTGGGAACGTATGCGCCGCCTGCTGTGCATGGTCCCATCACTACTGATATCTGAGGAATCCCTTTTGATGACACTGTGCAGATTTAGTACCCAGAAAAGTCGCAGGGATGTAGGTGAGTGACCGACTTCGAGCCTGGTTGAAGAATATCCTACCAAAGTTCTCGCGATCGGGAAAGACCTCGGCTTGGTTAGGTAGATTCGCACCGCCAGAGTCGACCAAATATATACACGGTAGCTCTAATAAGTGTTAAACGGCGCTCAAAGTAAGGAAGCAAAGGCGTACTGTTCTCATTGGCGATTTCTTGAGCGCGAAGATGCTTCTTGACCGTTATAGGATAATAGGTTCCTCCCTTTACTCTGTACGGCCGTCAGTACGCTTTCTCAGCTAGAAACTAAGCTTAGGCAGTGCCCATACGTGCTGTCATTGGCAACAATCATACACTCTACCCCCGAAACCCTTCCAACACCTGTAATTATCCCACCCGCCGGTATCTCGTCTATATACACTTGATGTGCTGCCAACGACGATAGCTCCAGGAATGCAGTGCCAGGATCTAGCAACGCCGTTATGCGGCTGTTCAACTGTTAGAAGACACACTTTTAAACAAAAATCTAGGCTGGGAGGAGCTACTCTCGAGGGAGCATCTTCTTCCTTTTGACATGTTTTGCTCGAGCCTGTTCATTTCCTCCCATTGCAATTTGGGCATGCAAGCTCCGTAGAGAATTTATGAGCTCTGACATCTGTGCCGCATTATCTTTGAAGTCTGCTGAGGAGGTGTCGACGTTGGAATTGATCTGCAAGAAAGCTGTTTCTGCAATTCGCGGCGTGTGGGTGGTAATTGGAGCATAGAGCAGCGGCTTTCGGTGGTATTGGAGGCGAAACCCACGGATCCGTAGGCCTTTCACACGCAGGAACGACATTCTGGGAGAAGAGAGTTTCAATCTATAACGGCGACGAAGTCAAAGCGGATCTAGAGGGGCAGGGCAAGTGAAGTTGGCCGGTATAGGCAGTGGTAGCCAAGGCCGCTTGTAACCGGGGTAGCTTGTCCCACATGACATCGGTACCTCAAATATCATCCGCCTGCCGTCGCTTTTGTTTTTGCGCTTTTGCTTTAGCTTAAAGATATCTCAATTGTACTTGCATTGTATCACTATGAATTGTCTATCAGCATTTCGCCCCTACCGGGTTCTCAACACTACCCGCCGGCTGCGAACTCCCGTATCCTACATCCAACCATCGAGCTTCCTAGCATATCGCTTCGCATCCACGAAGCAGACGCCCACCTTCAAAGCGCCCACATCAGAGGATCTCGCTGAGCTTCGAGAACGTGTTCAAGAGTTTACCAGTGCGTTCTCTTCCCTCTTCACAATTACATCTTCCCTCCTCACAATTACACCTCCCCCTCCCCCTTCTTCTCTCCCAATACTAACAATACCGGTTAACAGAGCGAGAAATCCCCGAAGAGTTGGCCGCCAGCGTCGACCGCAAAAATGAGTTCCCGGCTGAGATGTGGAAGAAGCTTGGTGGCGCAGGTTTCCTCGGTATAGCCGCAGAAGAAGAGTACGGCGGCCTCGACCTCGGCTACCAAGCGCATTGCGTAGTGATGGAGGAGCTATCTCGAGCTTCCGCTAGCATTGGACTATCATACGCTGCACACTCGCAGCTGTGCATAAACCAACTCACGCTACATGGCACCCCTGAGCAGAAGGGTCGGTTTTTGCCTGGGCTCATATCTGGGGAACTGGTTGGAGCTCTGGCAATGAGCGAGCACTCTGCCGGTAGCGATGTTGTCAGTATGAAGAGCACATTGGCGGCTCGAAACGGTGGTGGGTGGGTTTTGAACGGCACCAAGATGTGGATCACGAATGTATGTCTATCTTGTCTTCCATCGCCTCGGGTATCTCGGGCTAATCTAGACGAACCAGGGACCCGACGCAGACGTTATCGTAGTTTATGCCAAGTCCAAGCCAGATGCTGACTCAAAAGGAATAACGGCAACGTTGATAGAGAGGAATATGAAAGGCTTCAGTGTTGCGCAGAAGCTAGACAAGCTAGGTATGCGGGGTTCAAACACGGGAGAGCTAGTATTTGAGGATGTGGAGATCCCAGCGCAGAACCAGTTGGGCGAGACAAACAAAGGAGTTCGTGTCTTAATGTCCGGATTGGATCTAGAACGCCTGGTGCTTTCCGCGGGTCCAATAGGGTCGGTCATAGCCTCACCTTATCTTCATCTTCACCTTTGCCACAAAGAAACTAACAGTTCTAGTATCATGCAAGCTTGCCTCGATGTTACGCTTCCATATGTCCACCAGCGGAAACAATTCGGCATTCCGATAGCGCACAACCAGCTGATCCAAGCTAAGCTCGCAGACATGCATGTGAAGCTCGCTGCAGCACGAGCTTACACATATGCGGCGGCAAAGGCCGTGGATGAAGGTGTCATTGATACGAGAGACTGTGCTGGAGCTATTATGTTTGCTTCAGACAGAGCAGTTGAGTGCGCACTGGACACTATCCAGTGTATGGGCGGAAATGGTTACATCAACGAAATCCCAGCTGGAAGACTGCTGAGAGATTCAAAGGCAAGCTCCGCCCTAACCCGCCGGCATTCCCGTCACTAACTTCTCTAGCTCTACACGATTGGCGCGGGTTCGACGGAGGTTAGGCAGATTGTCATTGGGAGATCGTTCAATAAAGAGTATGCATAGGCGAATTCTGGGGGATAGGGCAGAGATATGTAGAGAGATACCTTGAAGCCAAATCTGTAAAAATAGATGCTCGGAGATGGTCCTTTCCATCTTAATTCGGCTTCGTCATCGCATATTTCATCGGACTTCCCCACACTCCCCTAGCGCCTCCCATAGGGCAGGTGTTACTCTAGGTCCCCGTGATCACGCCGACGATAACCGCACAACAGAGCTTCAAGCTTCAAAAATGAACACAACCATCTTCCAACACCTACACATAGACACAGACGACGCCCTCCAAGATGTCCGTTCGCCCGTTCCTCGCTGCCTGCAGCAGTCTCCGGCGGGTTCTATATTCCACTGACGCAAAGCCAATCCATTCAATCCTGATTGCCAACCGTGGAGAGATCGCGCTGTGTGTCCTCCTCTTCCTCCTACCTCACCTAGACCTAACATAAAACGAAGACGAGTTACACGTACCGCAGCATCTCACGGCATCCGCACAACAACCGTCTACACCGACCCCGATGCGCTCTCGGAACATGCACACGCTTCCCCATATTCAGTCAATCTGGGTCCAGCAAACGCATACCTTGATGGGGAAAAGATAATCCGAATTGCGAAGGGGGAGGGATGTGATGCTGTGCATCCGGGGTATGGGTTTGTGAGCTCTCCCGCCCCTGGAATGTGTGAGGGAGAACTAAGGACGGCCGCTGTAGTTGAGTGAGAATTCAAAGTTTGCACAGCGGTGTGCAGAGGAGGGGATAATATTCATTGGCCCGCCTCCGTCAGCGATCGAAAGCATGGGAAACAAAAGGCATGAACTCCCCAGCAGCTCTCGATCGTCGTCCTCTCATCTAACACAGTTTACAGCGCATCGAAAGACATAATGATTGCCGCCAAGGTTCCCTGCGTTCCGGGTTACCACGGCCCGAACCAGGACCCGAAGTTTCTTGCGGCGCAGGCGGAGGAGATAGGGTTTCCGGTTCTCATCAAAGCCGTCAAGGGTGGCGGAGGGAAAGGAATGCGTATAGCAACTTCAGCTGCCGAGTTTCCTGCTATGCTTGAGTCTGCAAAATCTGAAAGCCGCTCCTCATTCGGCGATGACACAGTACTGGTGGAGCGATACATTACAACGCCGCGGCATATAGAAGTCCAAGTGTTTGCCGACAAATTCGGGAATTGCGTTGCGCTCGGAGAGCGGGATTGTTCAGTCCAGCGGCGACACCAGAAGATCATCGAAGAGTCTCCAGCGCCGTTGCTGGATCCGGAGATACGAAAAGATATTTGGAAGAAAGCTCAGGATGCGGCATTAGCAGTGGGATACCAAGGCGCTGGCACGGTGGAGTTTATCTTCGACAACGATTCTGGAGAATTTTTCTTTATGGAAATGAATACGCGGTTACAGGTGGAGCATCCAGTCACGGAGATGGTTACGGGTGTGGACCTAGTGTATTGGCAGGTGCTTGTAGCTTCAGGACAGCCTCTTCCTCTCACGCAAGAACAGGTAGAGGCGCAACTCAATGGCCATGCCTTTGAAGCACGAATCTACGCCGAAAACCCCGAGAAAGGGTTTATTCCCGACTCTGGCAAGCTGCTTCATCTACAAACTCCTACCGCTACACCAACGGTCCGTATCGACAGCGGCTTCCGGCAAGGAGACGAATTGACAACCTTTTACGACCCTATGATAGCAAAGCTCATCGTCAAAGGAGAGACCCGCGAAGCAGCATTGGCAAAACTCCGCCTCGCTCTCAACGACTATCAAGTCGCAGGTCCATCGACGAATATCGAATTCCTCAAGACCCTTGCTGCACATCCCAACTTTATCGCTGGTAACGTTGAGACCGGCTTCATCCCGAAGCACCACGATGAGCTCTTCACCGTCAAGGAAACACCTGCAGAAGTGTATTCCCAGGCTGCGCTTGCCATAATACTATCTGAAAACAGAATGGCATCACCATCAGACCCATTCAGTGCTCTTGGAGGTGGCATTGGCTTTACTGGGGGGCTGCAAAGACGCTCTATGTTACTGGATGACCCCAACAGCCCAAAACCCATCGCCATCGAGCTGGAGCAATGCGGAAGAGACCTCTACACCATTACGATAGGCAAGAAAACGTTTCCTGCCGTCAAGGTAGTACAAGAGAAAGCAACTGGGAAACTTCTCGGCTACTATTCACATACACGAGTCGAAAGCACGGTTGTGCGTGATGGGGACAAGCTCTTTATTTTCCAGAACGGAAAGCAGTTCCGCCTGAGTATTGCGGAACCCGCCTGGCTGGAGAAGCTCCGGGGCCCGAAGGAGGGTACTAATAGTGTTGTTGCGCCAATGCCATGTAAGGTGCTACGTGTTGATGTGCAGGAGGGTGCGATGGTGAAGAAGGACCAGGCGCTTGTGGTGATCGAGAGTATGAAGATGGAAACAATGATTCGAAGCCCTTACGACGGTATCGTTAAGAAAGTAGTGCACGGAGAGGGGGTAAGTGGAGGCCATACTACTCTATGTGGAGCAATGCTGATAGTATATGAATGATAGGACGTTGTGAAGGCAGGCGTGACTTTGGTGCTATTTGAGGAAGCGGAAACAGAACCTGGCGCGTAGTGTGGCTCGTGGTCTGTGTCATGTGGCGCTGTGTTTGGAATTGTCCATAGGGCATGCGAATAATAGAAAGATATCCCCATCCCATCGTTCGATTGATCGATCGTGCGGGGGAAGATACTATATTCTCTTCATCGCGCATATTGAAACATCACTGCGACCACTAAACAAGGTGCCGGCCAATGACGAGCTCCCGCACAGCCGACCCTTGCTATTCGCTTAACATGTTAACGCCGGATTAAGCTAAGAGCCCGGAGTCCCTGTTTGCTATTCGACGTCATGCTACCAGGCAAACAAGGTCATCCACAAAACAGTACATAAACAAAAAACCACCACCAACCTTCCTCTTCTTCCCTTACACCAACTTTTCACATCCACTTTGCTTCGATAAAGTTTTGCTCAACCACCAACCTAACACAACAATGGTCCAAAAATCCACCTCCCACCGCACCTCTCCTCCTGGCGGAATGGTCGCTGCGATATTCCGGCTCACATTGCGGGCCTCACAAATCCTTGTCTCCTTTATAATCGCGGGTCTGTACGGCCGCGATATCTCCGTCGGCAACACCTCGTCGGCATGGGTATTCGCCGAGGTCGTAGCTGCCCTCTCGATCGCCGCTGCTGTCATCTACCTCCTCCCGATGATTCGGAGCTTCAAGTTCTTTTACGTCGATGCCCTGCTGTTTATATTCTGGACAGGGTTGTTTGGAGCATTCGGACAGAAGTATATCCATACGGACTGTGAGAAGGATGCGAACTGCGGGAGGATGAAGACTGCTGTGTGGTTTGATCTTATTGGAATGTTGTTGTGGTTTATTAGTACTGTTGGTAAGTGATGATACCCGAGAGGTATGATGAGGGAGGCTAATGGATGATAGTCGGCGCGTTTGAATTTTGGAGAGAGAGACATAGCAGGAGTATGTACACGGGCCGAGCGGGGGTCGTGTAGAATCCGGCCAACACGCACCTACGACGATGATGGACGACGATATGGTATTTCTTTTGTTCTGTCGCTGTGCTGGCAGAAGGTAGTAAGGGTTAACCGTTATGATTGTATTATACTTAGGGAGGAGTTTACTTTTTCTTTTACGGGGTTTGGGAAGCGGATAAAATGCTCGGTCTTTTTTTTAGCTGGCGTACACTGTTACTGTATAATATGATTGTCGACGATGGATGTTGATTTGAATCTCATTATTAAGGAGAAAATTGTACAAACAATCATGAATCTCATCATTAGGGAGAAACTATGCAAACAATAGATGTGAGACTACCGCCCATTACCATAATCCTATCGTTTCATCGCAGCAAACAAAGAGTGAATAGCAACTTATCATAACACTACCGCCGCCGTCACATTACTACCCCTCCTCACTTACAAATGCCACGCAAACAAACGACGGAAAATATCATTCCCACCCGTCTCAATCACATCGCCATGGCAGGGTATTATGCGGTCGAAATCCCAAGCAGCAACCCTCTTCGCGCTCTCCGCCCACGAAGGCTTATCTTTGCACGAAACATACCTAACCCTCATGATTAGCCTCCCTCTCCTTCTATCCGTGGTGGTAGACTTACCAATTAAACCTCTGGTGCCCCTTAAGCCCCGGCGTAGTACTCATAAAATACAGCGCCAACTTCGTCCACGCACCCTTCGAGGGGTCCTCCCCAGTATTTGAGTACTGTTCCCTCGCCGGGAGATTAAAGATCAAATCGGCCTCAATAAGCGTGTGCGACGGTTTGTGGAGCAGCGTGATCTCCTTGTTAGCATGGGAATCCCAATACTCGACATCAAAATCCCTCGAAAACTCCTCGGATAGCTTTATCTCCTGCTTATTCGCCTTTGTAAACTCGATATCGATGACAACATCTTGATCTCCCTGCTTCGCACGCTTCTCGCGCAGCCCTTCGGGTCCGATCACAACCGCCGACGGGAACGCGGTTTTGTAGGGACCCAGGTGCATATGGTGCTCGATGTCTGGCGCGATGATGTAGCTGACAGAGCCGCCGAGGGAGGAGATGGTCGAGGAGACATCGGGGGATAGGGGGATTGGGGAGAAGATGGCGAGGTCGCCTGAGGAGAGTTTAACTACGGTTGATCGACCGCCGAATTTGAATTTTCCGAAGCGAAGGAAGGGGATAGAGAAGGTTGTTACTGAAGGCGCGACGTTGCGGATTACGAGTGCGGGGTTGGGGGCGGCCATGATGGTGGTTGGTGGTGTTTTGGAAGAGGAGGAGGGTTTTGATTAGAAGTGGTGAGAATAGTGGTGACGTAGTTTATGTCTCACAAACTTGATGGTGGTCGGTGATGAGGATAGGCAGCGCTTTATATATACAGGTTTAAACTTCCACCACATGCACACCACGTACGACCCACGCATAACCTTGAGACGCATTCGGATTTTAACTTCACATACGAGGTGGTGTCGCATGTTGTCGGGCCATACATTGTGGCGCAAGCGTTCGGTGTAGGCGTTTGGCGTCGGCGCAACTTGATTGAGTGCTGACAGGTAATTGAATAGGCTGAATAGGAGGATTCGCTTTGGCACGGCTGGGTATAATTGTAGTCGACCCCCATAACGATCTCCGGTTATATGCGATTTTTACCCATGAGAGGAATTTGAATGACTAACTGGGTCTTTTTACAACCCTTAGATAGCTCTAAGAAACCCCATTGCATTGACAGCAGCAACATTAACTCGTAATTACGAATTCCATGAACAGTCCCAGCGCCACTCCCTGCGCATGCCCACCAATCATACATTAATAGTGACAAACACCAGATACTAAGGAAAACTGGGCGCAATCAATTATCTGCCTTCAGAATGGTCTCTACCGTATCCGTGGGGGGCCAAGCTTAAGATTGAACTCCATGACAATGAGATACCTATCTGCAGCAGCTCAATTCAGTCCAAGACTCTGACCCTTGGCGAGCAAAGTCGATCCACCCTGTAAAAGTCGATGTATTCCTTCGTAATTGATTGAGCTTGCGATACTGTTTGTGTGGGTTGGCGGGCTCTTTGCTATCATTGATGGGTTGGCCCGGTTGCAGCTTTGAACACAAAAAAACCATCAATGCCATCGACACCAATCTTCAAACTTCCCAATTCCACAGGGGGGGATGCGCACAAGATAAGCTAGATAGACTCTTGATACCAGTACCATAGTTTACAAGGGTCTAATTGGCTGAAGAAATTTACCCACGAAGCCACTCGCCTCTAATCACAGGGTATCACTTGAATAGGACATTAGATCTCTAGCGCCTACCGGACGTGTCGATAAGCTCCCCGCCAAGCCCCATGACGTTACCGCATCCTCCCCTCATCCATCATGTCAACCACCACCACCACCACCACCACCACCACCACCGCCTCCACCGCCTCCCACCAGCACCACCTCAATATTCCCACCCCTCTACTCCTTCCCCCCTTCTTCACTCGTCAAGTACGCTTCCCTTCCTCTCTCTTTCTCCAATCTAACACGCCCTATTAGCCCAACGCCGCCACCTGGGCAGCCCAACGAGCTGCCTGGTCCTCATTCATCCTCGGCTACTGCCGCTCGCGCAAGTAATGGCGACTCCAGCTCTCAGACACGCTCGAAATCGAGCTCTTCTACAACGCCGTGCTGAACCAGCGGTTGAAGCAGCAGGACGCAGTGGAAGTGCTTGAAGCTATGGTCACGGAAGGGTCCATGGAGTGGGCGGATAAGGAGCGCTTGCCGACGATTGTGTATTGGCACTGACCCGAGGAGTGGGCGGGGGTTATTGCAGATTGGGTGAGTGTTGGGAATCAGAAAGGAGGGTAGATGGAGGCTGATGAGATGGGAGTAGATTGATGTGGCAGGGCAGAAGGGTGGAGTGCTCACGCTGTATGAGATCTCGTGGGAGGATCTAACGAGAGATCAAAGGTGTAGAAGATCCGTGGTGTGGTGTGGTGTAACTACTGGGCTAATGGCGGGAATAGAGTTCCATGGAATCGACCCTACTGTGCTTCGGAAGGCCCTGGATGTGCTTGTTGAACGCGGCGCGGCGAAGGTGTTTGGGTCCGCTGAGGAAATGGGGGTCAAGTTCTTCTAGACTCTGTTGTGGGAATATATGTGCATTAGTTATGGGAGAAGCCAAATGAACAGCAAGCAAATATCTCGGTCATACCGATGCGCGTATATGCACACTACATGGGATTACATTAGCATTATCCGGCCTGGCGCGCCAGCTATCTAGCTGGCTCGCTATAAGAGATGTTCGGTGCAAATTTTGTAGCCTAAAGCGTAAGGTAGAAAAAGCAAGAAGCAAAGAACGAAGGAAGCAAGAAGCAAGCACGGAATCATAGATAAGCGGTAGCATAAACCTTCAATTGCCTGAAAACGAGATGTGTGTTGGTAGGGAGAGCTCCCAGTGGTGTTGGAGTTGGCTCCTCAGCAGCAACGACGATATTGTAATCATATATAGCATGCGGCCACTTGCAGCCATGGCTTAAGTATAATATCGAAAATTCCTTGTCTATTGATACGGATATCATTCAGGGTGTAGAAGAATGTGGGATTGAATCGAAATTCTAGATTGAATACTGGAGCAATACTGGAGCTCTTTAGTATTATCTTGTGGATACTGATTTGATTCTGCATCCTGCGAAGCGTGGCGCGAATCCAGAATCAAAAAGCATACAATAACTACAGTACTCAACTCCTATTCCAAAGTCTATGGAGTACTTCCCGTAAGGCCTGAGGGCCCCCAAATCCAAGACCCGAGAAACCCCCAAACCCTGAGCAAGTCTTAGATCTTAAATATAGAAGAGGGGCCGCTACCTACCATACTTTTAGATTGGAGTATCTCGTGTAAGAATCCGGATCTAGGTCCCGATTGTGCAGCGGTTGAAGTTGTAGTTGACTGCCGCTGCACATCTGGAGCTGGCTAGGACTTTTACGGAAAGTCCCAAAATCTTTTCTCGCACTCAGACTCTACCGCGGGCATACCGCAAGTTCGAGTAGATGACCGACTGGGCATGAGAAACCTCAAAACCCCAGATCCTATTACCGTCCCTTGCTTGTCTGCTTGCTTGTCTGCTTGCTTGCTAAGAAGGCTGCTGCTGGGGCTCATGGTCAGTCAGAGTATTCCTGCAACCCCGAGTTCTCAACTTTCTCGTAGTGCGTCTAGGATCTTGGGTGCAGTAGTGCTACAAATTGCATCAGTGAAATGGGTGAGGCTCTGTCGTGAGATACTCTATCTGCCAACCATAAGTTGCCAGGAGCTCACAAAGATTAGGTCCAGCTACATCCTGCAGAACTACTATCGGCCAAGATCCAAGGCGCACGGCGGAAAAGTTCAAATTCGCAGGTGGCAGGAATACTCTATTGACAAAGATATCATGAACGATATAAGTCTCTCTAGCAAGGATACATACCCTCCCAAGGTAAGGTCATTGCCTAGTACGAAAAACGTCGCTGATTATCGTGTGAAGGGAGCCTCCGCAGCCTCCGCAGCCTCCGCAGCGTTCCAGTCTCTAGTGGAACGCAGTATTATCGCCTGGAATTCGCTCAATTACGTTGGGGTAGACCAGGCCGACGTCGTCCGCAAGCACATCGATATGCTGAGAAACCTTAGCTCCATGGAAACCCTCTTAGAAAACCGCCAATTCTGGTTCTTCCAACTCAAAGAGTCCTTCATCCAGAAAAAGCTTTTGATGAAGTGGGATCCGGTCCGCTTGGACGAATACATTCTCCTCCCTATTCACTATGGATTCGTCAACAACCAGGACTGCTTCTTCGTTAGCCACTACTGGCATGCTCGAGAACATCCCGACCCCGAAGGACACGATATGTGCCTCTTTCTAAAGGACCTTGCCCAGATGGAATGGTCTTACATTTGGGTGGACTGGACGTGCATGCCGCAGGATCCGCGGAGCGAAGTGCAACGGACCTACTTCAAGAAAATGCTCCGGTACATTCCCATGCTTGTGCGGGACTGCGCTTTTGCGTGGAGATTTCTCGCATTCGAACCTCGCGCATGGATTCTCTTCGAGGTGGCAGAATACGTACTCAACCATACGCAGCCTACCTTCACCAACGACTTGGCGCCTTTCATTTCCCACGTGGTAGAAATAGTCAAAGATGGGGTGCGCCCCGTCGTTTCCAAGTACGGATACGTTTGCACGAATGGAGGTGACTTGCCGCTCGTTATTGGATGGTTAGAGGTGCTTATTATCCTGGTCAAGGTTGTTCCAAACATCGGCACGAGGCAGGAAATCCTCAACTGGATCAACAGAAACTATGTGGGATCATATTTCAATCCCGCCTTGGGGATTGAAATCGACAAGGCCAGGGGCGTTATATCATGCAATGGGACCACGTATGAGTTTACTCCTGTGTTCCTTCCTTAGAGTAGATGAAGTAGATAGTAGTAGTCTATATGTGACGTTCCGACAAATGGGTGGAAGACCTCCCCAATACCGCCTAGGAAGACAAGGGCTTATGGCTTCTAGGAACTGGATAATCTGGACAAAATGACTGAGTGTGGACTAGATAGTAGTCATGAAGGATCTCATAGCACGTATTGGTGATACTAGGATCTGAAAGGGCGAAGGGCTACTCCGTGCATGTTGGAATCTGCAGAAAACATCGCTGATACTATATGTAATTGTATGTACAATTGATGACAGAACAAAGTTTCGTATTTGAAACACGTGAAGGTCGTCTTCCCGGAGATTTCATGTCGTCACTTGAGAGTCGTAAGCTTCGCAGTATTTATACCACCTAATATGGCCCGGCGGTTGATCGAACGCATCGATATATATCCCGACGTGATCGCACAACAAATCGCTTCAGCATTTCGTTTCGTTGCAGTCAGTTCCACTACCATTCATACACAGTTTAGTTACAAAGAAAATCTTTCGTAGCTACTTTTCTCCGCTTATTTCGTCATCTTACAAAGTGTTCATCGAAAGAAAAACTCTTTAAACGGACTATCTCATCAACACTTTGGATGGAACTACTTCCATTTACGGTTAAATTTAACCTTATACCAATATAAACCTATCTTAGGATTTGACGAAGCTACGGCTCCATTAAAAAGGCTGCGTGATACTCCGACTCTGCAGCAAAGCAATAAATACTCTTCTATCTAAATTTTTAATCATTCAATTCTTATTTATTAGAACAAATACGCCTAATAAAATCGAGAATGAATAATGCAAGATCTAATATCGTGCAGAGTAGTTAACATACTGTATTTATCCGCTGCCAGACTCACCAAAACGATATGTGGGCGGTAGCGCTTGCATTGGTAGATTCATTCTCTATGAATCCGCAAGCAACTGAAGGGTCGCCCACTGGCGGCTGCATTGACATCAACTAATAGAATTAATTACCACAACGTCTTCCTGGGTTTATAATTGTACTCGTGTAGTCAAGCCGCCCGCAGTTCATATCAGATGCCCGCATTGGCACAGTCTGGTCTGGCCCGGTCAAAGCCAATGCCGACACTGATCACGTGGGCTAGCTGCCGTAAATAGTAACAGCAAATATAGAATGCAATTACTTGCAGCCTCTTAAATACATAGCTCCTGTTCTCAGGTCCACCAATCTTCAAGAAAGCTTGCCCAATTGCAAATCAGGCCCGTCTACCTGCTTTGCGAACACAAGGGGGAATTTCCATAACTTCTAACCGCTACTCCCACCCCACTCCAACCACCAATTCAGTCAAGAAAATCCATCACTGCAGTGTGTAGTTCTCTGTCGCGAACAACTTAGATACCTAGAGTTATCTCTCTTATCGACTAACATAAATCGTGAGTGCGCGCTGTAGTCGTATCCCTCTACTGGTAATAAGTATCCAACATTAAGAGGGACCTAACCATCGTAACTTCCTTGATACTGTGAAGGGAAATCCGAGTGATATCAAAAGCAACCCGCCCATGATCAGTTTAGCTACTAGACACCCACCTATAGAGGACTGTGACCAGTAGATGGATGTGCGAAGTCATCATGAGGTGAAGTTGCACTGGCCAATGATATCAAAAGACTAAAACCTGTAGCCTTTCCTTAGTGTGTTGGATAAATACGTATTCGGCATTTATTACCAGTGGAGGGGAAACAATTCACTATTACTCACTGGCAACCTTTTCAAAGCAGCACCCTATTTACTTGGTGACTTGGAATCCAGATGGTTTAGATGAAATCTACATAAGCAGCATGTTCCAGTCTTTACCGTCGTCCGGGACGTGGGTACCGAGTGGACACTGTAGGTTTCGAACGTTCTCCATGATAGTTTCTAACACCATACTCAGCTTGCTAATCTTATTAATTTGACGATTTACCATGCAAAATCCTTAGCTACTTATGTAGTTGTGAAAGTCCGGTTTTATGTTAACGCGCAAAGACGAGAGCAGCCTCCTGGCGTTCGAAGCTAAAAATTGTATCAGTAGATAGATCCATGAACAAATAACTGAATAGCGAATTCTTCAATTGCGTTTCTCCATTGCTGGGGGAAGATATGGCGGTCTCTGGACGGTGACTGCATACTGCACGGGAGCGGGTAAATGGATTTTCGTATACTGTTTCTAATCCCTCCAGATCATTCTTTTCTGCCATTTAGGTTATTCTAACATTCTACTATCATACAAGCCCTTCAACCATCCCAAAATTGCCCTACTGCTTCCCCTCTTCTGCCTCTTCTTCCTCTTTTTTCTTCCTCTCCTCTTCCCTCTCCTTCGCTTTCTCCAGCTTCCTCTTGAACCCCTTCGCGCCATTAAAAACACCATCCGTTCCCCTCCCACAAATCGCGCAGCTTGGGTTTTTCTTATACCGATCAATCGCGCACTTTTCGCAAAAGTAGTGCCCACACCTTGTCTGTATGGGGTTTTTGTAGTCCTCTTTACAGATGACGCATTTAAATGGCACTTCCTCCTCCTCCTTCTCCTCCTCTTTCTTCCATCCAGTTCCCATTCGCTTTCCCTGCAGCTCTGGCATCTTACCCCCTTTCTGTTTAATCTCCCACTCGCGATCCAACTTCCAACCCGCAGCATAGTCTTCTCGTGCGTGCAGAAATTTGCACGTATCTCCGAACCCACAGAATCCGGTGAGTTTGTAGTCTTTGCACACATCGGGCGCGTAGTCGGTTACGGTGATGGTGCGGATATTGGTGGGTGCTTTGACAGGGCCGACAGCTTTTTTGACGGTGTTTTCAGACTTCTTGATGAAGCTCCCATAGGCGGTGGCGCCCTTGTAGGTGTCGTTCACAGCATCCTCTATCTCCACATCCTCTTTCTTGCGCCGCCGCCCTAGTAGTGCTGCCTCGGCGTCTTCGTCGTACCAGTTGCTCTGTTTTGTGGCTTCATTAGAGGTCGAGGTAACGATGTCGCGTGAGGAAGCGGCGTATTTTGCTGCACCGATTTCAGGCTCGGAGGGGTTCGTTGTCTTGGAGGATGCGGTTACAACACCTGTGTTGCGCTTCCGTTTTTTGATCGGCCGTGTGGTGCCAGTCTCGGAGGAGCTGCTGTAGTCACCGTCGGAGTCCGAGTCCGCCGCAGGGGGGGGTGTCGCCACGCGCTTGCGGAATGTGGATTTCCCTTTTGCGGTGCGCTTGAAGAAAACGACGGGTGCGGGGGTGTCGGAAGTCGCGGGAAGGTCGATAGTGTTGGACATAGTGTGTTTGGTGAGAGCTGAGCTTGAGGTTGAAGGTTAAAAGTGGCGTTGAGCTTTGATGTTGCGGGTTAGGGATGAGGCTCTGCCGCTTTAGTTATTAGATATTTGAGCTCCCTACCAAGCTTCCTCGAAGCTGCCTCCAGGCTGCACCATCGAGCACTATGGAACCTTTTACGTTTGCTACATCAAGAGATCTGGAAACGCCAAGGCTTAGCGTACGAATGTCAGTGTCCGATTTCCCTTTCATCTGTCCCCACCAATCTGACAGCCTAGCAGAGACACTCTCGAAGGAACTAAAACGCCACTTCCTTTCACGACACTTCTCGCGAAGCCGGAGCTTAAGCATATCGGCTCAAATATAAGGTATGCGCTCTTGCCTGATGCCAAAGTTAACCTACCGCTCATATTCCCAATAGCCCACATTCCGACCTATATGTAACCGTTCAAGTCTGGGCCGACAACAAGCCGTTGGCCGTCCCGGTGCAGACCTCCTACAAGTCTTTCAAGTCGCAACGAACGTCGGTTGGTTCATGTCAGTGATCGCGCTGCAGCGCTGACCTCTGAACGAGTTGTAGGTGGATGGAATGGCTTACTCTACCCGTGCATTACTGCGATCTTCCGCTCTCTGCGCAACTGGCTATCACTATCTGGGATCTGGCTGGTCCTTTGAATACGGTACCGTTTGGCGGGACGACTATAACGTTGTTTGATAAGGACAAGTATGTTGTGCTTGATGGGTCAGTGGTACAATGCTGATGGCCACAGTACGTTGAAGAAAGGGAGACAGAAGTGTAAGGTGTGGATGGGAGTCGAGGCGGATGGGCTAGTTGATACTAAAACCTCCAGCACTTGCGAGACTGGAGATGAGATGGACCGTTTAGAGAAGGCATGTATGTGATGATACTCAGTTGAGTGCACCTACTTACATGATCAATAGCTCGTTAAAAAACATGAGCTTGGAGAGATGCCTCGCATCGACTGGCTTGATAATCTCGTATTTCGAGAAATTGAACGTATTAACAAGCAGTCCCCAGCCAAGGCCAAGGATGAACATTATTTATTCATCGACTTCCCACGGTTTGACTTTCCAATAGTCTACTCTGAATATGAGTACAAAACTTCTGGTTCCAATCTATCCGCAAACATGTCGCCTACGAATTCATCGATGAACACAGGCAATACTCAACGGCAGACGAGGGGAATGTCAGATGGTGCGCCGGGTGGAGATGCAGGACCATCACGTCTGCCTTTTAGAGTGTTCGACCCCGAGGTTACTCGTGACAACCCCGCGGAATCAAAACACCGCCGATTGGTCCGGTCACAGCGCAATGGCATTGTGGATAGGGACCTCAAGCCAAACGCCAAAATTAGGGACGAACTCAATGAGATCTTGAATTACGGCCCTACTCATGAACTTACCTCAGATGAGAAAGATCTGATATGGAAGTTCCGCTTCTACCTCACTAGGGACAAACGTGCACTTACAAAGTTCGTCAAGAGTGTGGCGTGGGGTGATCCTTCGGAGAGCAAATCCGCTGTACAGTTGATACCAAAATGGACTGAAATCGACGTGGATGATGCACTAGAACTTCTAGGTCCCAACGTCCTCAATATGAATGTCAGAGCATATGCCGTGGATCGATTACGAACCGCCGATGACGAAGAATTGCAACTGTATCTGCTGCAGCTTGTTCAGGCGCTCAAATTCGAGGCTATACAACCTGATGCCGAGGTTGACGCTGTGAAGGAATCCAGCTTGGCTAAATTCCTGATCAGTAGAGCGTGCACTAATGAAACATTAGGAAGTTATTTGCACTGGTATTTGACTGTTGAGACTGAGGATCCCGATAGTGAACGAAAGAAGTTGTACAGCAAGATTGCTTGGGAGTTCCAAGTTGCACTACGTAAGATGCCGGATGGTGAAATGATACGGGCAGTCATGAAGCGGCAGTCAGACTTTGTGTTTATGATAGGCGAAACGGCAAAGGAGATCCAGTCGGTCCGAGACCGCACGAAGAAGGAGGACAAACTGAAGGAGTTGTTGAAAGAGCCAAAGAATGAGATGCTGTCTTTTGATCCTATTCCTCTGCCGTTGGATCCTAGCGTCAACATTGTTGGATGTTTTCCTGGTATGAATCCCCTCTATGCTCCTTGACTTAAGGCTGATAGTTCCCTAGAGAAATCCATGGTGTTCAAATCATCCCTCTTCCCCATTCTCATCCACCTCAAAACAGACAAGGACGAGCACTATCCCATCATCTTCAAGTCGGGGGACGACCTACGACAAGACCAGCTTGTGATCCAAATCATCACACTCATGGATAAGCTACTCCGAAAAGAAAACCTTGATCTCAAGCTCACGCCATATCGTATTCTTGCGACCAGCGCCTTCACAGGAATAGTCCAATTTGTACCTTCTATGAGTCTTGCCGCTATCGAAGAGGGAAAAAAGACTCCAGCCGGTGTACTACCGTATCTACGGAGTACGTATCCGGACGAAACACAAGAGCTTGGCGTGAAAGCGGAGGTTATGGATACATACGTCAAAAGCTGTGCCGGCTACTGCGTGATCACCTATCTCCTCGGGGTAGGAGATCGTCATCTCGACAACCTTTTGCTCACACCCGACGGTTCGTCTCTTTACTCCTCTCTCTCTCGTCACCACTAATTACCCTATATAGGCCACTTCTTCCACGCCGACTTTGGCTACATTCTTGGGCGAGACCCGAAATGGTTCGCGCCGATGAAGCTGTGCAAAGAGATGGTTGATGGGATGGGCGGCACACACTCCGCAAACTACCAAACATTCCGATCGTACTGCTACACAGCGTATACCACGCTGCGGAAGAGCGCAAATCTTATACTCAACCTGTTCGCACTCATGGTGGACGCGAATATCCCCGATATTAGACTCGAACCTGATAAAGCCGTCCTCAAGGTCAAAGAGAGGTTTTATTTGGAACTCAGTGAGGAACAGGCAATCACGCATTTCAGAATGCTGATCGACGATAGTATGAATAGTGTCTTGCCAGTACTGATGGATAGAGTACATGTTATTGCGCAGAGATGGAGGAAGTAGTGGCTGTGGAGTGTGGACGGGGTGAGGTGGGGTTTGGGGGTTTGTGATTTGTACTGGCATGTTATGTTGGAGGGGGAAATATCATAAATATTTCCAACTATAACTGTACTTAAATACTCCAATCGTATTCACGGCCGCTAGAATTGTCAGACAGCACTGTAAATACATTACTCTACTTTGTACCTTTGAGCTCTGCGCAAATACTATTAACTTCCCGTATGAGGTGCTGCGTGCTGAAAGGTTGTTTGCAGTGTACAATTGCAACCTGGAAACCAGGCAGACCATACATGTACAGAATTGAGAATATTGGCTAGGAACTGAAGCGTTTTCACTTCTCACTAGTTGTTGTTTATTCATACTGTATTCACTCTTACTAGAGTATGACAGGACCTAATACCCCCTCCGCCTCCGGGCGAGCCGGCTAGATGGCGGAGCTCCTCCCCCGCTACCCTTCATCCCCGACTTCTCACTAGTTCTTGCTAGGAAGGCATGGATGGACTGAGTCTATGCGCACTCATAGGTATGTAATCATATGCAGGCGCAAGTCATGAGCCAGCATACTTCTTCCGTACAGCTGGATGGATACTTTCTATCCAGTTATGCTCAGCAGTGTGACATTTCATGGTCAGCTGTCGAACTAAACGAGTAGAAGACTAGGTATTGAACTAGAGATGCAATTCAGCTATCAATTCAGTTATAAATGGGCTTGGAGATCGGTGTAGAAAAGATGTCTCATCAGCAGTACTTGTTTAGAGTTCCAGGCTCGTCCTGTCCCGCTTGGTTGGATTCGTCTTACCGCTAAACATGTTGGACTATAGGTGTCTTATCCATCTCGGGGATTACTGACTCTTGTGGAATGTCTGTTGAGTCCGGTGCACACTGCAAAGACCAAACTTGCGTATGATTCTTACGAACTTGCGTGTGATTCCTACGAACTTGCGGAATATACCTGCAAGGCAGCTTGGAAGAAATCCCAAAGCTGGGAAACGTGCTGGGCTGAAACGTATGTAAAATAGGTAATAGGCCGCCTGCTGGGAGAAACGATGTCTCAGCGTACGCGGGTGGATATTTATTTATAATCAACAGAAGAATTCCACCCTCAGCCTTCCTTTTCTGCGAAATATTGGGAAAAACTTGCCAACGAAAATACACTCGCGTCCATCCCAGTCTTGAAACCTTCTTTTGAGCAACCCCGCCAGTAAAGATGTAAGACATAGCGATTAAAACTGTGGACAATTTGGTCCCCGTGTCTTGTTCCTGGTTTGCAAATCCCGGCATTCTTTGTGGCATGTCTCGAGACATTCTGGGACTCAGTGAGTGATATACCATGATGTGGAAGGAGATGCAGGGCACAAATCTCTGGACCTCTGCGGAGCTCCAAGCCTGACACTTGGGCTTTCTGATTTAGTTCTTCCTGGAGCTGAGTAGAGTTGTCTAAATACGCTATAAAGGTGGTCTGGAATTTCAACGAGTACAACTTCTGCAGGAACATAGACACTTCGTGTCTCGACTCGCAGATGTTGCATCGTTCGTTCCGGTGCAGGCTATGAGCCGTCTCTTCAAACATATCGGCTATAGCATGGGCGCTTACATCGTTGACTGCAAGTGCTGACCCGGAGACACCAAAGCGTCATAGGAGAGGGGCTGTTAGAAGCTCTCTGCATGGTCGGGATGGCTGGCCGCTTTAACCCCGCGGATGAGGCCGTAGTATTGCGGAGAGTAACCATGTTATTGCTGCAGCAAGGATATTTCATCCGCAGGTTATGACAGCAGAGAGATCGATGACGGTGTGATGGTTGGAGAGGAAGTAGTGACTGGTGATTCTTTGTTCCACTTCTACAGCTATCAGGCCTATAGATATCTGTAGGCCGGCCAGATCAGACCATCATATGGAAGACCACCCGGCCTGTTTGAAAACGCCACAAACAGCGCTACAAACAGCCTGTAAGCCTGTAAATATCTGCGGTCTGTCACAGATCTGGCCGGCCTGACCGCTTAATATCACTGCTTCTCACCTCTCCTCTAGCTCCTCCGACCCCCTCTCCGTATTCTGCACCGAACTTAACCAAAGCAACGTTCCATGCTAAGATCTTGTTGAAGAAGTTGCTATCCTTTAATCTGGATGGTGGTTTAAGAGAGACAGTACGCAGTATTCCTAGTCATTTTCTTCGGTGTGGGTGTATAATGAATAGTTGCAGGCGACATTTCCCTCGGACGAAACCTCTAATCCTTTGAGCCCGTGTATGCAATTCGATAGAGGTAGTTGAGGTTTGTTTGCATTGATTGCCCGGTACTGGCGGTTAGGGTGGTCGTACTGTTGAATGCCTAAAACAAAACAATAACTACATCGTTTCTGGAAGGCATTCAGTTCAACACATCCCGAACCACGGATGAGAGTCTTTGTGCGAGTAGTTTTAGAGGGCACAACTTGTTTCTACCGGAGGAAGTTCCGGTAGCTGTAGATCATCGTAGCCAGTGGGCGTGTTCCAATGGCGCGGTGGCAATGGCGGAAACCAAGCCATTTATGGCAGTGGTGGTTGTTATATGGTACGTTGCTCTGATCCACCACCTTTATCTAGCTTGAGTCACCGAATATCACCCACCAGGCAGCCAAATATTCGACATTCTGTGGCGCCAACATCGTGCAGAAGAAGCGTGGTATCACGCAAAGCCTGCACCTGACGTTTTAGAACCGTAGATTTCCCTTTCTTGAGCTTCAATCATTGCGTCTTTCCAGGATGATATCGTCATCGTGGCTGTAGATAGGTGGTATTGCAATCGTTCATGTCCTTCGAATGAATCCTAAGCCCTCGCATAACCCTCCTCTCCCACTATCATCGTCCTCCGGTGCAAAGAAGCGGAGGCAAGCCACGATTACGAAAGTAGCATAGAGATGAAGCTAGGCTTCCCTCAGTGATGATGACTGACACCAGGGAAGGAGAGAAGACGCAACCTTATACTGGTAGCAGCAGAGTTTCCCTAGTAGTGCCACCGTCTGATCCGCTCAGGTACATTTGACTTCCCGCAGCCTAGGACCGAAAGTAAGCCTGTTCACCAGGATGCTCCCCAATTGTTCGTGTTTATAAAGGTTGGCTTTCTGCACGTGCGGCGCCATGTTATCGTCGGCGAGTTCGGATACACCCCGGTCCTAAAGATTGGGCCTCGGGGATTGTCTTGTGGGATACACACGCTGCCGGGAGGCTTGATTATTGTGTACGACTGTACCTGGAGAGCGGATTCAGCCGAAGACGGAATGTTGCCAACCTCAAACATGTCTGAAATGGTAGGTTTTGGGTGTAGAACTTCTATCTGCAATCAGGGCGTGTATTTTCGCAGTTACGCCGGCCTGGGCGTATGCTGAGGTCAGTTCTTGTTATGACTATCATTACCATTAGAACTGCCATGGAGTGTATCCGGAGGGGATATACTGGGCGGCGGGTGTACATACGGGTTGATCTTTTGTGGACCGTAAGCGGTCACTTCTCTTTGACATTGCAAGGTGTTGCATCTCGAATTGTGAGGTGGATTCCATCGTGTGGATATGTATGTAGTTTGTTCGTGGAGCTGTGGGGTGCATTCCAACGAGTGGATTGAAGTGGGGGAGTGGAGGGTGGGTGGTGGGTGAATGGGGTTGTTATTTATAGTGGGGGAGTTAGGGTCCAGGGACAACGGGGGCTTCCAGGGTTGAATAGATTTTCAGGGCCGAATTGGTGACCATCTTTCCTTCCCTCTTCTGGGGCAGGATTGAAGAAAGCACCCAAACGGCAACGTGCTTCATTTGGGGAAACCATGACCTTGCAGGGGTGGTGTACCTTCTCTAAAGGGTTTGGTGCACAAGCGAGCTGTCGCACCCCTGGCTGTGATCTGGAGCTTTGAGATGACGAAACCAAAAAGTGTCAAGATCGGACCTGCGCACCTCAAAACCCAATCCTCTACCCTCCCATCACCACGACACTCAATTCCTCCCAAAATGACACTCCGCACCCCATTACGCCTCATCCGCACTCCCGCCCTCTCCCCAACCTTCTTCACCTCCCGAACCCTCGCCACCACCACCGATGCTCCCGGCACCGCCGTGGTCCTCCTAAACATGGGCGGCCCCTCGACCATCCCAGAAGTCCACTCCTTCCTCTCGCGCCTCTTCGCGGACGGGGACCTGATCCCTCTCGGACCACTCCAAAAATACCTCGGACCTTGGATCGCCCGCCGACGCACGCCCAAGATCGAGCACCAATACAGCGTGATCGGCGGGGGGTCCCCAATCCGTCGCTGGAGCGAACACCAAGCCTCCGAAGCCTGCAAGATCCTCGACAAAACGCACCCCTCCACGGCCCCGCACCGCCCGTACGTCGCGTTCCGTTACGCCGCGCCCCTAACCGAAGACACATTCCTGCAGCTGCAGCGCGACGGGATCCGGCGCGCCGTCGCATTCACCCAGTACCCGCAGTACTCGTGTTCCACCACGGGGAGCTCCCTGAACGAGCTCTGGCGGCTGAGCAAGAAGTATGATCGCGAGGGCCAGATCGAGTGGAGTGTGATTGACCGGTGGCCGACGCATCCGGGGCTTGTGGAGGTGTTCGCGCGGCATGTGGAGGAGAAGCTGGCGGAGTACCCCGAGGAGGTGCGGGAGAAGGTGGTGCTGCTGTTCTCCGCGCACTCGCTGCCAATGAGTGTAGTGAACCGCGGGGACCCGTATCCCGCCGAAGTAGCGGCCACGGTGCACGCGGTGATGACGCGGCTGGGGTTCAAGAACCCGTACCGACTGGTGTGGCAGAGCCAGGTTGGGCCGTCGCCGTGGTTGGGCGCGCAGACGAGTCGCACCGTGGAGGAGTATGTGAAGAAGGGACAGACAGATTTGTTGCTGATCCCGATTGCGTTCACTAGTGATCACATTGAGACGCTTCATGAGCTGGATTTGGAGATTATTAAGGAGACGGGTGAGGAGGGGATTAAGCGGGCTGAGAGCTTGAATGGGGATCCAGAGTTTATTAAGGCGTTGGCGGATATTGCGAAGACGCATTTGGAGGGTGGGTCAAGGAGCTCGAAGCAGATGGCGTTGAGATGTCCGATGTGTACCTCCGAGAGATGCACGGAACAGAAAGTATGTGCTTGTTCCCGTTGAATGAGGAGTGAGGTTTGCTAATGCGAAAGTAGAAATTCTTTGCTACTGGAAAACATCCGGAATAGTGTGGCGTATTGAGATTTGTTTGTGCTATTTTCTCACGGATGGCGGAGTTATGGAATAAAAGTCGTACTCATAGAAGACAGGCAGGCTCGCAGAACATAACTTTGTTCGAGGGCTAATTTAGATCTGATATCATACATCTAACCGAGTGACCAATAATGAACATATCTGAGATTGTTTCATAGCACAATTTTGTTTGAAGCACCTTTGAAAAAGAACATCTTGCACAAATATACCTTTCTTTCACGCTATTAGATCTTACTATAGCTTCGTTTATCTCTATAAAGAGCTTACAAGTTAACCTTATTCATCTAACGAGCAACACACGATTTGACTCTATGATCAAGGCATCAACCTTCCAGAGGGGGATGTATTTATTCCCAGCAGCTTTGGTGGACACATACCAGGCCACTTTTCGATAGAGCGTCTCATATCCGGATATCTTCAAAAATGTAAACCAACGCTTTTGTACATAACCCTCCCTCGTCCACTTAATTCTTCCCCCCCTTCCCCTTCCTCCTCCTCTTCTTTTTACTCTTCCCACCACCATTCGTTTTCGTCT